>Ga0209016_1000077_pt1 | contig 145912 bp, 131 predicted proteins | sample EPASupsiteSAE305_FD_187265 | JGI IMG/M metagenome (GOLD analysis project Ga0209016, IMG submission 187265) | Bioremediated contaminated groundwater microbial communities from EPA Superfund site, New Mexico - SAE3-05 (SPAdes) (version 2) | ecosystem: Environmental > Aquatic > Deep subsurface >...
ACCGACCCGGTGCAGTACCGGATCTTCTGCCGCATTTACCGCGAAGGCGGCGGCACCCTGTTTCTGATCGGCGACCCCAAGCAGGCCATCTACTCCTTCCGTGGCGCCGACATCTTCACCTATATCCGGGCCCGCCGTGACACCGCCCCCGCCAACCGTTCCACCCTGGCGGTCAATCATCGCGCTACCCCGGCCATGGTGCAGGCGGTCAACACCCTGTTCGGCCGCAGGCAGGATGCCTTTGTCTTTACCGGAGACATCGAATTCGAGCCGGTCCTGGCTTCGGCCGAGCCCAAGGCGCAGCCGCTGCTGCTCGCTGGTCAACCGGTATCCCCCCTGACCGGTCTGCTCCTCGATAGCGGCCGTCTGAAAAACGAGAGCTCGGCCACCATCAGCAAGGAACGGGCCGCCAGCGCCGCTGTTGCCTTCTGCGCCGACGCCATCGTCCACCTGCTGGAGGAGGCCGAACAGGGCCGGGCAACCATTGCCGGCCACCCCCTGACCACCGGCGATATCGCCATTCTCGTCCGCAGCCACCGCGAGGCCGAGGCGATGCGGGAAGGGCTGCGGCGCCGGGGCCTGAGCAGCGTCGCCTACAGCCAGACCTCGGTTTTTGCCAGCGCGGAAGCCCGGCACCTGGCCCTGGTGCTGGCCGCGCTGGTTGACCCCTCCGATACGGCCCGCATCCGCACCGCCCTGGCCACCGATCTCTTCGGCTGCACCGGAGAGGCCATTCACCGTTTCAACGGGGATGAACGCAGCTGGGAGGCGCGGCTGGCCAACCTGCTTCGCTACCGGCAGATGTGGCGCGACCAGGGTTTTCTTCCCATGTTGCACAACCTCCTGGCCGAGGAGCACGTCACCCGCCGCCTCACCGCCAAGGACGATGGCGAGCGCAGCCTGACCAACTATCTCCATCTCGCCGAACTGCTGCAACAGAGTTCGGCCGGCCAGCACGGCATGGCGGCCCTCCTGCGCTGGCTGCACCGACAGATCGACAATCCGGACCACAACGCCGCCAACCAGTTGATCCGCTTGGAAAACGACGAGCATCTGCTGCGGATTATCACCATGCACCGGGCCAAGGGCTTGGAATTTTCGGTGGTTTTCCTGCCCTTTCTCTGGGCGGGACGCTCTCTGGATGCAACCCGGCCGCTCAGTTTTCACGACCGCCTAAGCCTGCGTCTAACCTTTGATCTCGGCACCGGCCAGGACGAACACCGAGTTTGGGCGGAAGAAGAACAGCTGGCCGAGGAACTGCGCCTGCTCTATGTGGCGGTGACCAGGGCGAAATCCTGCTGTCTGTTCTGCTGGGGCCGGGTCAAGGGAATGGAACGGACCGGCTTGGCCCATCTGCTCCATCAGAACCGCTGCCCGGAAGATGATCCGGCCCTGGTTCGCGAGCTTACGGCCTTGAACGCGGCCGCACCCCTCCTTGCTCTTCGTCCGTATCCAAAGGCTATCGCGACCCACCGCTTTGTCGCCGCAATCGATGCATCGGAACTCCACCCATTCAGCTTCCACGGCCGAATCAACCCCGGCTGGTCGATGACCAGTTATTCCCGTTTGAGCGCGGGCAGCGACAGCCCTACGGACGGGGACAGGGACGAACCGGACAGCAGTGCCGCCCCGGCGCCCGAGGATTTCACCTCGATCTTCACCTTCCCGCGCGGCCCGGTGGCCGGCACCTGCCTCCATGCCCTGCTTGAAACCCTCGATTTCCGCCAATCCGCCCGGCAGCAGCAACCCTTAATCGATCAGGTCCTGGCGCAATTCGGGATCGATCCGCGTTGGCAGGCGGCCACGACCGGCTGGCTGGACAACCTGCTGGCGGTGGAGCTGCCAGGTGCCTGCGCCCTCGGGCAATTGGCCAGCCAGGACCGGATCAACGAACTCAGCTTTCTTTTCCCCCTGGAACAGGTCGATCTCCACCGGTTCAATGGGCTCCTCGCCGAAGCAGGAGTTCACCCCTTAAACGTCACAGCCACCACGCTGAACGGATTGATGAAGGGGTTCATCGACCTGGTTTTCAGATACCAGGGCCGGTATTATATCGTTGACTACAAATCAAACCATCTGGGAACCGGGTATGCCCGCTACGAACTCGAACCCCTGGCCGAATGCATGGACAGCCACCAGTACCATCTCCAAGCCCTGATCTACACCCTGGCACTGCACCGGTTCCTGGGCTCCCGGATCAAGGAGTACCGCTACGACCGCCACTTCGGCGGCGTCTATTACCTCTTCCTCAGAGGCATGCATCCACTTCAGGCTCCGGGTACGGGCATCCATGCCTCCCGGCCGGACTCGCGTCTGATCGCAGCCCTCGACGACTGCTGCCGGGGAGGACGGGGATAATGACTACCCTCTCAGATCAGACCTTGGCCAGCCGGTTGTTCCGTCCCATTGACGTCCAGGCCGCCCGCCTGCTGGCGCGCCTTGACCAGGGACAGTGTGCGGAACTTTCGATTATTACGGCTTGTTGCAGTTGGGCCACCGGACAGGGACATACCTGTCTGCCTCTGTCCGCGGTTCCCGGTCTGCTGGCGGAAGCGGATCTGGACAGCACCCCGTTCCAGGACCAGGCCGTTCTCCGGCAGCGCCTCCTGGCCTCCCCGATGATCGGTCAGCCCGGCGAGGTCCGGCCGCTGGTGCTCGATGCGCGCAATAATCTCTTCCTCTATCGTTTGTACCGCGACGAGGAGGTGATTGCCCAATCCCTGCGGCAACGGGCGGCGGGCAGCGAAGAGGTCGCGGCGGCAGAGGCCAGTCGCTTGCTGGACCAGATGTTCCACGCCGAAACCGCCCCGGCGGCCATCGACTGGCAGCGGACCGCCGCCGCCCTGGCCCTGTGCAAACGTTTTCTGGTCATCTCCGGCGGACCGGGCACCGGTAAAACCCATACCGCAGCCCGCATCCTCGCGCTCCTCACCGCCCTTGCTCCCGGCACACTGCGCATTGCCCTGGCCGCGCCCACCGGCAAAGCAGCCCTCCGTCTCCAAGAGTCGATCCGCACCGCCAAGGCCACCCTAGATCCCCATCTGGCCGGAACTATCCCCGACCAGGCCCAAACCCTGCACCGGCTACTCGGATTGCACAGCCGCCGATCCGGTTTTGTCCACCATGCCGCCAATCCGCTCCACCTTGATCTCTTGATCCTGGATGAGGCCTCGATGATCGATGTGCCCCTGATGGCCGCCACCCTGGCTGCCCTGCCCGCCGCCTGCCGGGTGATTCTCCTGGGCGACCGGGACCAGCTGGCCTCGGTGGAGGCCGGCAACCTGTTCGGCGACCTCTGCGGCGACGGCACGCTGCGCTGGTCGACCCGGCTGATCGAACAGATCCAGCCGCTCATTGGCCAGCACGCCATTCCGCTCGTTGCCGGTGAAAGGACCGACCCGCTGGCCGACTCCCTGGTCATCCTTCACACCAGCCGCCGATTCGGGGAGAAATCCGGCATCGGCGCCCTGTCGCGGGCCGTCAATACCGGTGATCCCGAGATCCTGGAGGCGGTCCTGCTCCAGGAAAAGCCGGATCTGCATATCGAGGAGGGAACGGGACCGAAGGCAACCCTCTGGCTCAGGGAACAGATAGAAACCTGTTTCCTGCCGCTGTTCACCGCCGCTTCTCCCCAGGAGGCGCTGCAGAAACTCGGCCACCGCCGCATCCTCTGCGCCCTGCGCGAGGGGCCGGCCGGGGTCGAGGGCATCAACCGGCTGGCGGAGACGCTCTTGCGGCGGAAGGGGTGTATCCCATTGACCGAGCGCGTTTATCGCGGCATGCCGATCCTCATCCTGCGCAATGATTATGGGCTCGGCCTGTTCAACGGTGATATCGGCATCCTCTGGCCCGATGCGCACGGCACCCTCCAGGCCTGGTTCCCGCTGGAAAACGGCGAGCTCCGCCCGCTGGGCCTGGCTCGCCTGCCCATCTGGCAAACCTCCTACGCCATCACCGTGCACAAGTCGCAGGGTTCGGAATTCGACCAGGTGCTGTTCATCCTACCCCAGGACGACGTGCCGATTCTCAGCCGGGAACTCCTCTACACCGGTATCACCAGGGCCAGGGAAGCACTCACCCTGGTGTGCCGCCGGGATCTGCTGCATCGGGCCATGCAGCGCCGGGTGGTCCGTTACTCGGGTCTGAAAGAAAAATTGCGCCGGGACGACGATGCCCTGGAAAAATCAACCATATGGAGAGGAAGCGCCGTATAATGGACATCAGAAAACTGGACGTTTTCCGCAAGGTGGTAGAGCTGAAAAGCTTTACCAAGGCTGCCGAAGCTGCCCTGCTCTCGCAGCCGACGGTGAGCGAGCACATCCGCGCCCTGGAGGAGGAATTGGGCCTGAAACTGGTGGACCGGCTGGGACGGGAGACCGAGCCCACTCCCGTGGGGCGGGTGCTATATACCTATGCGGTGCGAATCATCCAGTTGCAGCAGGAAGCCCTGCAGGCCATTGCCCGGTATAACGGCGCCCTGAGCGGCGAGGTGCGCATCGGGGCCAGCTCCATTCCGGGGGCCTATATCCTGCCCCGGCTAATCGCCTCCTTTTGCCGCCAATATCCTGAGGTGAGGCCCTTGGTCCAGATCAGCGATTCGCGGGCCACCGCCGCCCGGGTTCTGGACGGCACCTTTGACCTGGGCCTGGTCGGAGCGGTCTGGAACGAACGGGGCCTGCACTGGAGCGCCCTCTTTGCCGACACCCTGGTCCTCGCCGTGCCACCGCAGCACCCTCTTGCGGCACGGGCTGCTGTGTCCGCCGCCGAACTGCGTAACCATCCCTTCATCTTCCGCGAACAGGGATCGGGCACCCGCAAGGTCATGGCCCGCCTCCTCGAAGCGCACGGCTACAAGGAAGCCGATCTCCAAGAAAGGGTGACTCTGGGTTCCAACGAAGCGGTCCGGGAGGCGGTCAAGGCCGGCATCGGCATCGCCGTGCTCTCTGCACGATCGCTGGCCCAGGATGCGCACGCAGGAACCATTGTCGCCGTTTCCCTGGAGGATGCGGCTGCCGAACGGCCCATCTATCTTATCCAGCGCAGGAACAGGGAGCCCTCGCCAGTGGCTGCGGCCTTTCTTGAGCACCTGCGTGCCGCTGCCGGGCAAGTGACCCTTCCCGCACCATCCTAGCGAAGGAAGGGCAATGCCGCCATCAACCGACCTTTCCCGCTTCGACCGGGCGGTTCTTTCTGGTGCTGGCAACGGTCCAGCCGAATGGATCCGGCCGGCGTTCATCCTCAAGCCGACTCTCGATCCTGGCCTGCCACTCGTTGCGCCCATACAGCCAGTTGGACAGGAGCTGTTGCTCCTCCCTTTCAACCACGGTGCGGCGCAGGCGCTCGCCAGTGAGCATCGTGCGCAGGCGCAGCCGCTGCATGCTGATAATCTCCCGCAAGGATTGGAAGACCGCTTCCAACCGATGAACAGACCCATGCTCTCCGCTTGATCCGATGGCCGGTTGCGTACCAGACAGGGCCAGGTCAACCTCCTGCAGGGGGCGCACCTCACCGGACTCGGTCAGGAAGATACCGCTGGCCTTGATGGTTCCCAGAACAGTGCCGTCGGCCTTTTCCAACTGGAAACCGGTCCCGGCGTTGGTCACGGCAATCGCGCCGACCCCGGCCTCCCGCAGCGACATGAGCGATTCCCCCCCCTGTCCGTCCGGGGCCCAGATCAGCAATTGGTCAAAAGCTGGATCGTTTTCATCGATCCAGAGATTGGCGTCACTGTCCAGGTCGGCCAGTTCGCCGAATCCGGAACCGCTTTCTGGGCCGAACAGCTCCAGGCCGTTGTTGATGCGGCCATCGCTATTGCGGTCAAAGGCGAGAAAACCGCAGCCGCTGCCGGGACAGGCCAGGTCTTCCTGCACTCCATCGCTGTTGAGATCAAAAAGGAAGGTGCTGTCGCCAAGCAGGGGCGAATCCAGATCGAACTGGAGCATCAGGGGATCGATGAAGAGGGTGGAAACCTCCATCGATGCTGTTTCGATCGCAAGAGTGCGCCGTTCCATGGAAAGGCCGAGGTCAAAGGCGATCTCTCGTCCGTCCTCGGTCTGGACCGTGCCTTGGGCGGAAAAGAGCAGGGACTCCTCCTGCGTGTACATTACCCCGTTGACCAGGCTGGCTGTACGCACCCCAAAGAGCGGGCTGGCCGCCTGCTCCAGCGGGGATGAGGGCGGGGTGGTTTCGGAGGCGCGGAGAGCGACAGGTTGGCCAATGACCTGCCCGGCCAGTTGAGCGAGGGCCGACTCCGTGCCGGAGGCCTGGCTGCCTCCGGTGAAGGTGGCGCTGCTGCCGCCATCGGCCCGGTTGACCTCGGATCGGCAGTTGAGGGTTGTTTGGGTTGAACTGGCAAGCATGGTAGCCAAGCGGATGCCGAAGAGTTCGGTCTGTCCCGCAATATCGACCGGAGACGAGCCCATGCTCAATCCTGTGAATCGTTGATCTACTTCCTTGTAGGTACGTGCTGCATCCATGCCGACCGCGGTCGCAGCAATTTTCATCGTTCCTCCTTATAATATTGGCGATGATCTGAAAGAGCTTTCCTCTCTATCGGTCATCCGGCGCCGGGAGTTAATCCCAAATCGATTCCGAACGGAAACGACCCGCAGCCGTTCCTGATGGCCATTTGACAAATCCGCCGGTCAGGCCTATTGGTTTTGAACAGAGAAGGCCGGTGTAATGGCCTTTTCCCCTGCCTTAAACCGGAGACACAGGAGAACGATCATGACAACACCGGCAATGGCCATGGTTCTGGCCTCATTCGCAGCCGACAGCCTCGCCCTCGGCGCCCACTGGATCTATGATACTGCTGAAATTGACCGGCGGATCGGCCGGGTCAACAGATTGCTCAAGCCGCTGCCCGACTCCTATCATGCCGGCAAGGACAGCGGCCAGTTCACCCATTACGGTGATCAGGCCCTGGTGCTGCTTGAATCCCTGGCACGAACCGGCCAGTTTTCCCTGCCTGATTTTGCCGCTTACTGGAAGGCTTTGTTCACCGGCTACCGGGGATACATCGACAAGGCTACGTCCACGACTCTGGACAACATGGACCGGCAGCTGCCGCCAGACCAGTGCGGCTCGCATTCTTCGGATCTCGGCGGTGCCGCCCGGATCGCGCCCTTGGTCTTTTTTTATCAACACAATCGAGACCTGCTCCTTGCAGCGGTTCGCCAGCAGACCGCCCTGACCCACAACAATCCGGCCACCCTGGCCGGGGCCGAATTCATCGCCAAAACCGCCTGGGAAGTCTTGCGGGGCTTCGATCCGGCTACAGCCATGGAAAATGCCCTTGAGGAAGGGGTGCCCGATATCGACCTCGATATCCGCATCCGGGGCGGGCTAGATTCCGGCGGCAAGGACACGCGCACGGTGATTAAAAGATTCGGCCAGATGTGTGGGATTGCCGCGGCCCTGCCCGGTGCCATCCACCTGATCCTGACCTACCCATCCGACCTCAAGTCCGCCCTGATTGAAAACGTCATGGCCGGCGGCGATTCGGCGGCACGCGGCATGGTGGCCGGCATGATCCTGGGCGCTCATCTGGGACCGGCGGCCATTCCCGAGGAATGGCTGGACGGCATGGTCCGCGGCAACGACATCAGGGCTCTGCTCTCCTCAAGAAAGGCAGCAGTGTGAACACCCTTTTCATGACAACGGCGACACGGAACGAGCCCAGGAGAACAACCACGTCGTGCCACCTGTACGAGCAAGGAAAAATTCTCATTGACGGCAAAAAGAATACCCTATACTACAAATAAACAAGCCCCTTTGCGTAAATTACTTTCCCTGATTCCAATGGCCGCCAAAAATCTCCAGCCACAACTTGAACGCTTTGAGCAGACGTGCAAAAGCGCCGGGCTCAAGGTGACCCATCAGCGTCTGGAGATTTATCGCGACCTCCTCACCGCCCATGATCATCCTTCCGCCGAAACCCTGTATAAACGGCTGGAAAAACGCTTGCCTTCCTTGTCGCTCGATACGGTCTACCGGACACTGGCTACTTTCGAAAAACTCAAACTGGTCCAACGACTGGAGACCGTCGAGAGTCAGGCCCGCTACGAGGCGCTGACCTGTCGCCACCACCATTTTCTTTGTGATATTTGTGGCCAGGTCTTCGATTTTGCCTGGCAGTCCTTTGATGCCATGCAACTGCCGCCGGAACTCGCTGGGATTGGCGCTATTGAGCACACCACCGTAGTCGCGCACGGAACCTGCGCTGCCTGCACCCAAGCCGCCCAGAAAAACAGCAAACCGCAATAATCGTCCCCTGATCGCCCCGTCTCGCGGCGCTCTTTTCCGCGACGCATTGCGTGCCTCTTTTTTTCTTGCCTCTGCTCTGCGGATATTTTCTGTTCAATTATGCTTTACAGCAAAAAGAGAATGATTATTCTCTGCAACAATGTTTTTACCCTTCGCTGCATTGGCAACACCCTGTTCACTGGGAACATCACCTTCATCGCAATGCAGTTCCAATCAATATTTCTGCAAAAAGGAGACATACCATGGCCAAAATCACCCTGAAAGGCAATGCAATTGAAACCATCGGCACCCTGCCCGCCAAGGGATCCGCAGCCCCCAACTTCACCTTGGTCAAGACCGATCTGTCCGAGGTGACGCTTGCCGATTACAAAGGCAAGAAGATCGTGCTCAACATCTTTCCGAGCATCGACACCCCGGTATGCGCCGCCTCGGTCCGCCAGTTCAACAAGACCGCCGGGGAATTGACCAATACCGTTGTCCTCTGCATCTCCGCTGATCTGCCCTTTGCCCACACCCGGTTCTGCGAGACCGATGGCCTCAAGAATGTGGAATCCCTCTCCGTGTTCCGCTCCAGCGCCTTTGGCAAGGATTACGGCGTGACCATTACCACCGGCCCCATTGCCGGCCTGCTGTCCCGCGCGATTGTTATCATCGATGCCGATGGCAAGGTCACCTACACCGAGCAGGTTCCCGAAATTGCTCAGGAGCCCAATTACGATGCAGCTCTGGCGGCTCTCAAATAAATTTCACCCGCACTTTGTCCACCCGAGCTCCGGTCACCCACGACCGGAGCTTTTTTTTATTCCCCCCTGGAACCCGCTTTCTTTTTTCTCCCCGCATACCGTGCATAAGCCTTTGAACTTTTTCGATGAGCTCAGGCAACAAATTGCCGAATTGGACAGAATGACATATCGACATTGACAACCTCGGCATTTTTTTTTAGCTTGAGCGATCAATTGCATATTTTCCGCGGGAATGACCATGCTCCTCGACGCCACCAATCTTGCCATCATCAACCACCTGCAAGATGGCAGGGCCTCCTTTAAAAAAATTGCCGAAGAACTATCGCTGGCCGAGGGCACCATCCGCTCCCGGGTAAAAAAACTGACCGCCGAAGGCGTGCTTTCCATCAGCGGCCTGGTTAATCCCGAGGCTTTGCCCGATCAGCAGATCATTATCGTGGGCGTGCGCATCAAGGGCATGGATCTGGTCAAAAAAGGAGAGGAGTTCAGCCGACTGCGCGGCGTCATCTCGGTCTGCGTGGTCACCGGCCAGTTCGACTTGATCGTCACCGCCATGCTGAACAAGAAGTTTGGTCTGCTCGAATTCTTCACCCAGGAGGTAGCCACCATCGAAAACGTGCGCTCGGTGGAAACTTTTGTGGTCTACAAGAGCTTTCACCTCAAGGTGCCCCTTCCTGGTCAACCGGTCCTGGCAACCTCTGAGAACAACGGATAAACCCAAGGAGTCCAACATGGAGACGACCATAAAAACCACCCCGTTGCACGATTGGCATGTCGAGCAGAGCGCCAACATGGCAGCCTTCGGCGGCTACGACATGCCGCTCTGGTACCCGGCAGGGGTCAAGGCCGAGCATCTGGCGGTGCTTACCAGCGCGGGTCTGTTTGATACCAGCCACATGGCGGTGCTCACCCTCCATGGACCCAAGGTGCGGGATCTGCTGCAGCGTACCTTTTCCAAGGACCTGGAGCGGTGCATCGGCCCCAAGAAAGGGCCGCTTATCCCCGGCCGCTGCGTCTATGGGGTCTTTCTCGACACCCAAGCCGGAGTGATCGACGATGCCATTGTCTACCAGTGCACTGTGGCTGACTACATGATCGTGGTCAATGCCTCCATGGGCGGACCGATTGCCGCGCACCTGCGGCTGGAACAGGACGGCCAGCCCGGAGCGGTGATCAACGACCATACGGACAAGGTCGGCAAAATGGATCTCCAGGGACCGGCTGCGGCGAGGATTCTCAGCCGAATCCTCAAAGACTCGACAACGGTTTTCGAGAAGATGGTCTACTTCTCTTTCAAGGGTTCTTTCAATCCGCAGCTCCTGCCCGCCGGTCCAGTGACTTTGCTCGACGGCACGCCGCTGATGGTGTCGCGCACCGGCTACACCGGTGAATTCGGTTTCGAGCTGTTTATTGCCCCCGAACATATCGACAAACTGTGGAGCCAACTGCTTTCGGCCGGGCAACCGGAGGGCATTCTCTCCTGCGGCCTGGCTGCGCGCGACTCGCTGCGGGCCGGGGCCGGTTTGCCGCTCTCCCATCAGGATATCGGTCCCTGGCTCTTTGCCTGCAATCCCTGGCTTTTTGTCCTGCCCTGGGACGAACAAGGGACCGCCTTCACCAAGGACTTCACCGGCGCTTCCACCCTGCTGGCTGCAACCAACCCGCCCTGCACTTTGGCCTACGCCGGTTTTGACCCGCGCAAGATCACCATCAGCGACCAGAGCCGGGTCACCGATCTGGAGGGCAAACCGCTGGGCACCATCCTCACCTGCACCACGGACATGGCCATCGACCGGGTCGGCACCGCCATCATCAGCATCGCGACCCCAGTCGAAGCCGGCCGGCCTGAACCCTTTACCCCGCGCGGCCTCTGCTGCGGCTTGGTCCGTGTAGACCGGATGTTGCCCGTCGGCACCGAGGTGGTGCTCACTGACGGCAAACGTAAACTCAAGGTAGAGATTCGTGACCAGATCCGGCCGGACCGGACCGCCCGCAAACCTATGCACAGCATGCTGTAACCACACCTTAGCAAGGAGAATCACCCATGAAAGAACTCGAAGAACTGCACCTGCCGGATGATATCCGTTATACCGATGAGCATGAATGGGCACGGATCACCGGCGATACGGTGCGCATCGGGGTCAGCGACTATGCCCAGGATCAGTTGGGCGACATCGTCTTTGTCGAACTGCCGGCCATCGGCGACAGCTTCGCTAAGGGTGACGAATTCGGCACCCTGGAGTCGGTCAAGGCGGTGTCCGAACTATACATGCCGATGTCCGGGGAGGTGGTGGCGGTCAATACGGCCCTGACCGATTCGCCGGAATTGATCAACCAGGAGCCCTACGGGGCCTGGATTATCGAAATCAAACCCACGGACCGCAGCGAATACGAAAAGTTGTTTTCGGCTGCTGCCTACCTCGATCTCCTCAAAGGATAAGCCTATGCGCTACCTGCCTCATACCCCCGAAGAAATCGCCGCCATGCTTGCGGCCATCGGTGCGCCCAGCCTGGACAACCTTTTTGACCCGGTACCGGCCGACTGCCGGATGACCAGCGCCTGGGATCTGCCTGCCGCCAAGAGCGAATGGGAACTCAACGACCACATGCGTGATCTGGCAGCCGCCATGCGGGTGGACGAGCACACCAAGATCCTGGTGGGCGCCGGCAGCTACCAGCATCATATCCCGGAAACCGTGCGCAGCTTGGCCAGCCGCTCGGAATTCCTCACCGCCTACACCCCCTATCAGCCGGAGATGGCCCAGGGCACCCTGCAGGGCATCTTCGAATATCAGACTCTGACTGCCCGGCTGCTGGGCGTGGATGTGGTCAATGCCTCGATGTATGACGGCGCCTCTGCTTTGGCCGAGGCCCTGCTCATGGGGTTGCGGATTGCCAAGAAGAAAAAGCGGGTGGCGGTGGCCAAGGCGATTCATCCCCACTACCGCGCTGTGGTCCGGGCTTATCTCCAGCCCGCAGGCTACGAGATCGTCGAGCTGGACTTTTCGGTCGGTGGCCGCACCGATCTGAGCGGATTAGATGCGCTTGAGGATATCGCCGCCGTGGCCCTGCAATCGCCCAACTTCTTCGGCGTGATCGAGGACCTGGAGGCGGCCGCCGCCACCATCCATGGGGCAGGGATGCTGTTCATCACCTGTTTCACCGAGCCGCTGGCCTACGGGCTGCTGAAAAATCCCGGCTCGTGCGGTGCGGACATCGTCTGCGGCGAGGGCCAAAGCTTCGGCATTGCCCCCTCTTTCGGCGGTCCGGGCCTGGGCATGTTCGGCTGCAAGGAACCCTTTACCCGCAACTTGCCGGGGCGACTGGTCGGCGAAACCAAGGATCTCGAAGGACGGCGCGGCTACGTCCTCACCCTGGCCACCCGCGAGCAGCACATCCGGCGGGAAAAAGCGACCTCCAACATCTGCTCCAACCAAGGCATCTGCGCCATGACCGCCGGTATGTACATGGCCTCCCTGGGCGGAACCGGCATTCGCCAGCTGGCCCGCCTGAATTACGACAAGACCCAGTATTGCAAAGAGACACTGCGCAAAGCCGGTGCCACAATGGTCTTTGACGGACCGGTGTTCAACGAATTCGTGGTCGAGTTTCCCACAGATTTTAAGCCGGCCTATGAACGGCTGCTGGCCAAAAACATCGTTGCCGGACTGGAACTGGGCGCACTCTACCCTGAGATGGCGGGCCGCTACCTCTTCTGCGTCACCGAGACAATCAGCAAACAGACCATGGACTCCATTGCTGCGGAGGTGGGAGCATGAGCACGACAAACGAAACAAGTGCAACAGGCGAAATGCTGGGCACGGGCGGGCTGATTCTCAACGAACCCCTGCTCTGGCACAAGGGCAAAAAAGGCCGGATCGGCATATCGATCCCCGCAAGCGATGTCCCCACGGCCGCCATCGATGTGCATCTGCTCGGTGAGGCGGTCAATTTTCCGGACTTGAGCGAGGTGGATGTGGTCCGCCACTATACCCGACTGTCGCAATGGAATTTCGGGGTGGACAGCGGCATGTACCCGCTCGGGTCCTGCACCATGAAGTACAACCCCAAGACCAATGAGCGTCAAGCCGCTACCCCGGCGATTGCCAACGCGCACCCGATGCTGGCCGATAGCCTCTGCCAGGGAACCCTCCGGTTGCTCTTTGAACTGCAGCAGTATCTGGCAACCATCACCGGTCTGGATGCGGTCTCCCTGCAACCCGCTGCCGGGGCGCACGGGGAACTGACCGGAATGCTCATCTTTCATGCCTGGCACCGCAGCCGCGGCTCCCAACGTCACAAAATTCTCATCCCGGACACGGCCCACGGCACCAACCCGGCCTCCGCCGCCCTCTGCGGTTTTAAATCCGTGCCGGTCAAATCCGACGATCAGGGCATGCTCGACCCGGCCCTGGTGGCCTCGCTCATGGACGAGGACACCGCCGGCATCATGCTGACCAATCCGAACACCTTGGGTCTGTTCGAGGAGCGGATTCGCGAGATCGCCGCTGTGGTCCATGCCAAGGGCGGCCTGGTCTATGGCGACGGCGCCAACATGAACGCGGTGCTCGGGGTGATCGACGCCAAGCGCTGCGGCATCGACGTGCTGCATCTCAACCTGCACAAGACCTTCTCCACCCCGCACGGTGGCGGCGGTCCCGGTGCCGGACCGGTCTGCGTCACCCGCGAACTCGAACCCTTCCTGCCCGTGCCCCGGGTGGTCAAGGAGGGGGATGTCTTCCGTCTGGACAGCGACCGGCCGCAGTCCGTCGGTCGTGTCCACGCCTTCCACGGCAACTTCGGTGTGCTGGTGCGGGCCTACAGCTATATCCTCAGCATGGGTGAGGCGGGCCTGAAAAAAGCGAGCCAACTGGCGGTGCTCAACGCCAACTACATCAAGGAGCAGCTGAAGGATGTGCTCCACCTGCCCTATGACCGGCCCTGCATGCACGAGTGTGTTTTCTCCGACCTCAAGCAGCAGGAGTGCAAGATCAGCACGGTCGACATGGCCAAGCGGCTGATCGATTACGGCTACCATCCGCCGACTATCTACTTTCCGCTGATCGTCCATGGGGCGATGATGATCGAGCCCACCGAAACCGAGTGCAAGGACGATATAGACCAGTTTATCGCCACCCTGAAAATCATCACCAAGGAAGCGATGGAACAGCCCGAGCTGCTCCGCCAGGCCCCGCAGCGGACCAAAGTGCGGCGGCTCGACGAGGTCCAGGCGGCCCGGTGCCCCTGTCTGATCGGCCCATCCGGGGATTGAGCGCTTGGCTCAAGTGCTTGTGTTGCAATGACCGCCGCAACCGCTGCGTTCTGCGACCTTGGTCTGCGCGACTACCCGGCCGTGCATGCCTTGCAGGTGGTGTTGGCGGCACATCGGCGGCTGGGGACCCTGGCCACCGATGTGTTCCTGTGCGTCGAGCATCCGCCGGTCTTCACCCTGGGTCGACGGGGCAACCGGGAACATCTGGGAGTGAGCGAGACCTTTCTGCGGGAGCGCAACATTGCCGTGGTCCCCATTGAGCGCGGCGGCGAGATCACCTATCACGGGCCCGGCCAATTGGTGCTCTACCCGATCATCAACCTAAGGCAGGCCCGCCTGGGGGTGAGCGATTATGTCGTTCTCTTAGAGGAACTAATGCTGCGCCTCGCTGCCGACTGCGGCGTCCAGGCCAGCCGCGACGCCCGCAATCATGGCATCTGGGTGGACAACAACAAGCTGGGCAGCATCGGCATTGCCATCCGCCACGGTATTACCTTTCATGGGTTGGCCCTCAATGTCGATCTCGACCTGGAACCTTTCTCCTGGATCAATCCCTGCGGACTTCGGGATGTCGGCATGACCTCCTTGATCCAAGAAGGTGCGACCAACTGCACCATGGACCGGGTCAAGGCGCGATTAAAGCACCATCTGACTGAGGTCTTCGGCGTGGAACTGCACATCCTTTCCCCAGCAAGCCTGACCGCTAATCTCCCCTCTTCCGACCCGCACCCATGACCACCGAAGCAACCAAAGGCAAGCCCCGCTGGTTGCGGCGCAGGTTGCCCACCGGCCCCGAGTACGAACGCATTCGTTCCCTGATCAAGGACCAGTGTCTGGCTACAGTCTGCCAGGAGGCCATGTGCCCCAACCAGTTTGAATGCTTCGGCAAGGGCACGGCCACCTTCATGATCCTCGGTGACCGGTGCAGCCGCAACTGCCGCTTCTGCGCCATTGGCCACGGACCACAGGGGCCGCCCGACCCGGAGGAACCTAGGCGTGTTACCGAAGCGGTCAGGTCCATGGGGCTCAGCTACTGCGTCATCACCTCAGTCACCCGCGACGACCTGGCCGACGGCGGGGCCGGTCATTTCGCCGCCACCATCCAGGCCATACGGGCAGGGAATCCACAGATTCTAATCGAAGTGTTGATCCCCGACTTCCAGGGCGATTCCCAGGCCCTGGCCACGGTTCTCGCCGCCCAGCCGGATGTGCTCAACCATAACCTCGAAACCGTGGAACGGCTCTATTCGGCCGTCCGCCCCGAGGCCGATTATGGACGCAGCCTGGAGCTTCTCAAGAGAAGCAAAGCCATCGCCCCCGACTTGGTGACGAAATGCGGGATCATGGTCGGGCTGGGAGAAACGGCAAAAGAACTCACCGGCCTTTTTAACGATCTGCGGCAAACCGGCTGTGACATCCTCACCATCGGTCAGTATCTCCAACCCTCGCGGGGCCATCTGGAGGTGGTCCGCTTTCTCCCTCCGGAAGAATTCACTATCCTCGAACAACAGGCCCTGGCCCTGGGATTCGGTGCTGTGGCCGCGGCCCCCTTTGTCCGCAGCTCCTACCAGGCAGACACCCTGTACCGGCAGGCATTGGCCGCAGCCAGCGCGGATCCTGAGCGCACAGCCACGCTCCAACCCTCTCCTGGCAGAATACAAGCTTCCCGCTTGCCGCACGAGGAGTGTTGACACAACAGGGAGAATGGTTCATTATAGGCCTTCCTCTTTTTGCGGCCAGGGCTTCTTCAAAAAGCACGGTACGATGCAGTACTTGGTGGCTGCCAACCTCTGATAACTCATGCTGAACAGAAAGAACAAAGCGCTCCAACTGGGACAATTTCTTGCCCTTTTCGCCAGTTTGCTCATCGCAGGCCAGATCGGTTTCACCCTCTACCAGGGAACGCCTTTTTGCCTTAATGAGGGGTGCAAAATCGTGGGGAAGCTAACCAAGGTTTCGCCCTTGGTCTTCGATGTGGCGGGATTGTTCTTTTTCCAGGTGGTGTATTGGGGTCTGCGTTCGGCGCGAGGCGAGATGCGCCGTTTGCCGAAGTTCATCAAGACACTGTTGCTGGCGGCTCTTGCGGTCGAAGCGGTGCTGATCGGTTTTCAGTATCTGGTGGCGCAGGCCTTCTGTGCCTACTGTCTTGGTATTTTCGCTTTTATTGTCCTGCTCAACCTCCTGCTCGGATTGCGGCAAATCGTGCCGGGGATGCTTATTTTCGCAGCCACAGTAATCGCTTTGGTCAGCCTGAATCTCAGCCAGAGCACTCCCGGCAAACAGGCCTTCACTGCCGGGGTCTTTGCCACACGGCCGGGATTGAGCACATATCCCGAACATTTTCTCTTTTATTCTTCAACCTGCACCCATTGCGAAAAGGTGATCGCCAGCCTGAAAAACAATACCCGGGCGACCATCTCTTTCAATCCCATCGATCGGGTGACATCCATCGATCTCCCCCAAACCACCCGCAACGCCTCGTACTCTCCGGCCCTGAACAAGGCCCTGTTGACTTCGTTGGGCATCGATGAAATTCCGGTGCTCATGACCAGAACCCCGGACGGCTGGACTATTCGCCGGGGTGAAACCGCGATCCTCGTCGCGCTCAGCCTGCCGCCACAGACCGGAACAACCGGCCAATCCAGTTCTTTGGCCGTGCCCGCCTCCCAATCCGTCATCCCCGGCATCGATAGCAGTGACGGCTGCAGCGTGTCCTCTGATTGCACCAGTGAAGCCTCTGGGCAATCATCGATTCGCTGATTTTTACTCCATCCTCTCCGGATTAGGCAGGCGTCAAGGCCTGATCCAGATCCCAGAACAGATCAGCGGCATCCTCCAGTCCCACGCTCAGACGGACCATATCCGGCGTCACTCCCGACTGGCGCATTGCCTCGTCGCCGAGCTGACTGTGGGTGGTGCTGGCCGGATGAATAGCCAGGCTCTTGGCGTCACCAACGTTGGCCACATGGCTGAATAGTTTGAGACTATCGATAAACCGCTGCCCTGCTGCGCGCCCTCCCTTTATACCGAAGGTAAGGATCGCCCCGGCGCCCTCGGGGAGGTAGCGTCGCGTTCGTTCATAACTCGGATGATCCGTCAGACCGGGATAGGCCACCCAGGCCACCTGCTTATGTTCCTTGAGAAATTGGGCCACCGCAAGGGCATTGGCCACATGCCGCTGCATACGCAAGCTCAGCGTCTCGATGCCCTGTACTGTCAGCCAGCTGTTGAACGGTGAGGCACACACGCCCAGATCCCGCAGCATTTGCACCCGAGCCTTGAGGATAAACGCCGGCGGCCCGAGACTGCTGTACACCAGACCATGATAGGAGGGGTCTGGGGTGGTGAAGTTGGCGAACCGGCCGGATCGCCAATCAAAGTTCCCCGCATCCACCAGGAGGCCCCCGAGGCAGGTACCGTGGCCGTTCAAGAATTTGGTGGTACTGTGGCTGACGATGTTTGCCCCCCATTCGATGGGCCGGCAAAGGAAGGGGGTGGCCAGGGTGTTATCGATCACCAGGGGCAGATCATGCACCTTGGCGATGGCGCTGACCTCTTCGAACGGAAAGATCGTCAGTCCAGGATTACCCAGAGTTTCTCCGTAGATCAGCCTGGTGTTGGGCCGGATGGCGCGGAGAAAGGAGTCCGGATCGGCTGGATCGGCGAAGCTGACCTCGATACCCAGCCTTGGCAGGGTGTAGCGCAACTGGTTGTAGGTACCGCCGTAAAGACTGCTACTGGAGACAATATGATCGCCAGCCTCGCAGAGGGTCAAAAAAGCGAGGGTCTGGGCGCCATGACCACTGCTGGCGGCCAGTCCGGCGATGCCCCCTTCGAGATCGGCCACCCGCTGTTCCAGCACATCGGTGGTCGGATTCATGATCCGCGTATAAATATTGCCGAATTCCTTCAAGGCAAAGAGATTGGCGGCATGCTCGGCATTTTTAAAGAGGTACGAGCTCGTCTGGTACAGGGGCACGGCCCTGCTGCCGGTGCTCGGGTCAACGGTTTGCCCGGCATGAAGCTGGCGGGTGTTAAAACCGAACCGGCGTTTGTGTTCTGTCATGGTACACCTCCGCAAAAAATAGAAAACTACCGAATACTGTTCCGCTTATTGCGGACAACGTACGACCCGGTTCCGACCGGAATCCTTGGCAAGATAGAGCGCTTGATCGGCCAGTTGCAGCAATGCCGTCGCTGTCCCCGGCTGGTGGACGTGCAGAGAGGCGACCCCTATGCTCACCGTTACCGCCCATTGACGGCCCTGATCGCTGAACTGATGGGCCTCAACCAAGGCACGGATCTTCTCGGCAACAAACTCGGCCTGATCCAGACCGGTATAAGGCAGAACAACGACAAATTCCTCGCCGCCGAAGCGGGCGGCTAAATCGCCGCAGCGGACATTTTTTTTCACCAACGCGCCAATGGTTTTCAATACATAGTCGCCAAAGCCATGGCCGCAGGTATCGTTGACCTTCTTGAAATGATCGAGATCGAAAAAAAGACAGCTGATATCGCTTCTGGAACGCTGGGACCGGGCGAACATCTCCTCAAGGGCCTCCTGAAAAAAACGCTTGTTGCGCAGACCAGTCAAGGCATCGTTGACCGCCTTGTCATACAGGTTCCGGTTCATCTCCTCTAGGTGGCGCATGTGGCGGCGTAGGTGGAGATGCACCTGCACCCTGGCCAGCAGTTCTTCGGCGATAAAGGGCTTCGTCAGATAATCACTGGCCCCGGCCCGGAACATCCGCAGGACCGCATGGGTATCGCCTGTGCCGCTGAGAGAAAGCATGGGCAAATGCTCGACCTCGGGGAACTGGCGGGCCAGGTGGATGAATTCATCGCCACGCATGACCGGCATGTCGAAATCGACGATGACCATGTCGACCTTGACCAGATTCTCCTTGATCAATTCAAAAGCCTGCCGGCCGTTCTCCGCCTCGATTATCCCCAGACCGAAGCGTTCCAGGCAGGAACCGACCATCCGGCGGATGCCCTGATTATCGTCAACCACAAGCGCAGTCATGCCAGCAAAGGTTGATTGTGGCCGCAGCACCTTGCTGACCGCCGTGGCAATATCACCGCGGGCAAACGGTTTGGAGATGAATTCCAGGCTGCCGAGATGAAACCCGCGACTGCGGTTGTCAAAGGTGTCGTTGGCGGAAACAAAAAGCACAGGGACGGGGTGTTCCGCATCGCCGAACTGGCCTTGCGCCTCCATTTCCCGCAGTTGCTGACAGCAGACAAAGCCGTCCATCCTCGGCATGTCGATATCCAAGGTGATCAGGTCGGGCGGCTTCTGCATCCAGCGGAGCGAGGACAGGGCTTCAAGGCCGTCGCTGAAGGCAATTACCGTAAAACCGGCCACTTCCAGTTCTTTTTGGATAACGGTACGCATGGTGGCGCTATCGTCCACCACGACCACCGTTTGCTGCCCCGGCATCTCGCTGTTTTGCTTTTTGATGTGTATCAATGGTTTTCCTTTCATGGCCGCGGCAATACCGACCCCCGGCTTGTCATTCGTCCGGAAACAATCCCTTTACGTTTATTGTATAGAATAAGAACACCACCGCAAAAGTAAAAAGATCAGCCAATCCTTTTCTTTTTCTCCGCCGGATCGGTCATCATGGTAACAGATGCGGCAAGCCTACCGTTATTTGTTTGACGGACAACCAGCCGCTTTTTAAAGTCAGTGGTGAAACCATTGCGCTCATGGCTGTATTTTGAACCTGGCGGACGAAAACGCCTTCTGCCGCCACCACGGTAATCGGCGGAAACCGAAAGGAGAGTCTCATGTTGTCATTTTCTTTACCAGACGGGGATCGTCTTCCCGCCCTTGGTCTCGGCACCTGGAAATCAGCGCCCGGCGCGGTCTATGGAGCGGTCAAGGAGGCATTAGCGATTGGCTATCGCCATATTGACTGCGCCCCGGCCTACCAGAACGAACCCGAGGTTGGCAAGGCGATCGCCGAAACCATCGCTTCCGGGATGGTATCCCGCCAAGACCTCTGGCTGACCTCGAAGCTGTGGAACAACGCCCACGCGCCAGCACAGGTGCAGCCGGCTCTGGAGCAAACGCTGGCGGATCTGCGGATCGACTCCCTCGACCTCTATCTCATCCACTGGCCGGTGGCTTTCAAGCCTGGCGTTTTCTTCCCCCGCAAGAGTGAGGACTATATCGCCCTGGAGGACCTCCCGATCATCGCAACCTGGAAGGCGCTGGAGGACTGCGTGGCCAAGGGGCTGGTGCGTCATATCGGTGTCTGCAATTTCAGCGTCGCCAAGCTGGAGGCCCTGTGCGGCCAAGCTACCATCCGTCCGGCGATGAACCAAATTGAACTCCACCCCTACCTCCAACAGGGACCAACACTCGATTTTTGCCGTGAAAACGGCATACTGGTCACCGCCTACTCACCGCTTGGCTCGGGCGACCGGCCCGCGGGGATGAAGAAAAGCAGCGAACCGACCCTGCTCGACAATCCGGTGGTGCAACAAGTGGCAACCAAGCACGGGGCCACACCCGCCCAGGTGCTGCTTGCCTGGGGGCTCAGCCGTAAGACCGTGGTGATCCCAAAATCGGTCAACCCGGAGCGGCTGGGGCAGAATCTCGCTGCGGCCCATCTGGAGCTCGATGCCCAGGATATAGCCGATATCGCCATGCTCGACCGGGGATACCGCTTTGTCGACGGCTCTTTTTTCACCGGACCGGGTTCCCCCTATACCCTCAAAAATATCTGGGACGAGTAGGGCCGGGCCGGTTTGATGCTTAACATTACAGACCTGGCTGCCGAAGGACTCCGCATCGAACGGTTCCATGCCAGACCGGGCGAGGCTTGGTGTCTGCTTGGCGGCAACGGGTCGGGGATCGAACAATTTTGCGAGGTGATGTCGGGAGAAACAACCAGTTACCGGGCCGAGCTCCTACAATTGCCGCCCGGCCTCGGCGTGCTCTCCTTCAAGGGGCAGCAGTCGATTTTCGAGGCCGAACTGCGCAAGGACGATACCGATTTTCTGGGCCACCTGGACCCTGGCACCTTGGCCCGAGAGTTCCTCCGCGATATCGAGCGGCACCAGGACCTGATTGACCACTTTGCCTTCACCGGCTTGCTCGACCGTGGTTACCGTCAGTTGAGTTCCGGTCAGGCGCGCAAGCTCTGCCTCTTGCAGCAGATCACCAGGGGCGTCGATTTCCTGGTCCTGGAAAGCCCCTACGAAGGTCTCGATCAGACCAGTTGTCGCGAACTGGACCGGGTATTGGCCGGGCTGCGGGATCAAGGCCTGGGAATCCTCGTCCTAATCAACAACATCGGCGACATTGCCCATTGGTGCACCCATCTCGGGGCCTTCAAGGATGGCGCTCTCGTTGTCCAGGGCGCGCGGGCCGATGTCCTGGCGGAAGTCACCGCCCTGATGGCCAGTCAGCCGCCGCTCTTTCAGGTTTCGGTCGAAGAAGTGCGCAGCGAACGGCAACTGGACTGGACCACTGACCCTGATGCCAATCTGGTCACCCTGCGCCGAGGGTTTGCCCGCTATGGTGAGATTGAGGTCTTCACCGGCCTCGACCTCACCATCAATCGTGGCGATCACACCCTGATCACCGGCCCCAATGGCTGCGGCAAATCAACCCTGCTCCAGACTATTACCGGCGACCACCCTCTCTGCTATGTGAATGATCTCAGTCTGTTCGGCCGAAGGCGCGGCAGCGGCGAGTCGGTTTGGGATCTGAAACGGCGGATGGGCATCCTCAGCCCGGACCTGCACCGCAACCACCGCGTCGCCGGCAGCGCCCTGGCCATCGTGGTCTCCGGACTATTCGACTCGATTGGCCTCTACACCACGCCAAATCCGGCGCAACAGCAACTTGGCCGCCGCTGGCTGCAACGGCTCGGCCTGGAGCACAAAGCTCAACAGACCTTCCGCCAGATGAGTTTTGGCGAGCAACGGCTGATCCTGCTGGCCCGGGCGCTGATCAAGACACCGCCCCTGTTGGTCCTTGACGAGCCGACGCAGGGGCTGGACGAGCGCAACCGCATGGCACTGCTCTATTTTCTCGCCGCAATTGCCAAAGACCAACTGGCTACCATCCTCTATGTCAGTCATCGCCCGGACGAGTACCGCGATTTCTTCCGCCAACACGTCCGGTTTGCCTGACGAATATTGCTTTCCCTTCTCGATAGGGGGAGCGGCCAAATGCACCTGGGCGAAGAATCAAGGGCGGGCCAAACATCCATCTCCCCGAGGCGGTCATTCAAAAAAACAATCCGTCTGGGCAGTGGCGAGTTCCCGCTTGACACCGACTCATTCTGGAGTTGTATTGAATAGGCCGATGTCGCCCTTTATCGAGCCAAGGAAGAGGGCCGGGACAACAAGTTTAAAAACAAAAAAGAGAGGACGATATGTTCATGCAACGACATGTTGCCTCTCGACAACAGGAGGAAAAATGATACTGCCATACCGTGATTATCAGCCGCAAGTGGGCAAGGGCGGGTGGGTAGCCCCCAACGCCACCCTGATTGGCGATGCGATTCTGGGCGAGGATGTCTCTCTCTGGTTCGGGGTCATTGTGCGGGGCGATGTCCACCGCATTCGTATCGGGGCGCGCACCAACATCCAGGATCTCTCCCTGCTCCACATCACCCAGCACGAAGGGGCTGAGCGGGACGACCGGGACGGGCATCCCACCATCATCGGCTGCGACGTCACCGTCGGCCATCGCGCTATTCTCCATGGCTGCACGGTGGGTGACCTGTGTCTGATCGGCATGGGAGCGATCATCCTCGACGGTGCGGTCATCGGCCGGGAATCGATCGTCGGCGCAGGATCGGTGGTCACGCCCGGCAAACAATTCCCGCCGCGTTCCCTGATCATGGGTACGCCGGCCAAGGTCGTCAAAGAGGTCAGCGAGAGCCAGATTCAGGATATGCAGGCCTCCTGGCGGCGCTACGTGGCCCTGAAAAACGAGTACCACCAAGCCAGGGTGGGAGACTGTTTTTAGAGTACCGGCTAGGCAGTGGACAGCGTTTGGCCGGTCAGACGGTCAGAACCGAGTTGGCCTCGCCGTATTCGTTGGGGGCATAACCGTCGGCTTCGGTATCGTTAACCCAAACGCCGCCGTCAAGCACATAGCGAAAGCGGTACGACTGCCCCGCAGGTAGGGAGAGGCTGGCGGAAAAACTGCCATCCTTGAGTTTCTTCATCGGTGTTTCGCGCAGGGACCAGCCGTTGAATTCGCCCGCCAAAACAGCGGTTTCTGCTTGTTCATCGTTCTCGTATTTGAAGGTGACGCGGCAGACTGTTCCGGTTTTGGAATAGCTTTTTTTCAGCATACGGGGACTCCTTTTGCCTGTTCAGGGCGGATATGCGCGAATCGAGAGCAACGCAATGATAATTAATAAATTGTAAAACAGCAGGCGCTGAGGATCAAGCAATTTTACTGGTTGATCCGAGTCTGCCTGCCAGTATCGCCAGATTCACGGCAAACCTGAAAACAGTTCAAGGCCTCTTCCCCATATCAGCTGGCGCTCTGGCAGCAAGGAATCGATCTTTTGCTTCCCTCTTTCTCCTCAGCATTGGTATAGTTGCTTCTGTAACAACCATCCGAAGACTCCCTGCTTCACGAGCGTGAGCTTTCTATCGCGTGATCTTAGCCGAACCGGCAGCTCTCCATTTTCCCTTGCATCCACCTTTTTCTTGAGACATCTCCATGAACGACACCTTGACGGCCGCGCATCCCGGCCCCCGCATGCCTGAGTTGCTGGCCCCGGCCGGCAGTTTCGAAAAATTGGTGACCGCCATTCATTACGGCGCCGACGCCGTCTACCTGGGCGGCAAGGAGTTCAGCCTGCGCGCTCGGGCCGCCAATTTTGACGACGACAATGTGCGGCGGGCGGTGCGGTATGCCCACGACCACGGGGTCAAGGTCTATGTAACGGTCAACATTTTTGCCCACAACCGTGACCTGCACAGCCTGGAAGACTATCTCGTGTTTCTGCGGGACAGCGGCGCCGACGGCCTCATTGTCAGCGACCCCGGCATCCTCGCCCTGGCCCGGCAGGTGGTCCCCGAGCTGCCGCTGCATCTCTCCACCCAGGCCAATGTCACTAATTGGGCTAGCGCCCGTTTTTGGACCGAACAGGGCATCAGCCGCCTCAATCTCGCCCGCGAACTGGGCCTTGAGGAAATCAGGACCATCCGGGCGGCAAGCACCATCGAACTGGAGGTGTTTGTCCATGGGGCGCTGTGCATCTCGTATTCCGGACGCTGCATGCTCAGTAACTATTTCACCGGCCGCAACGCCAATCAAGGCGATTGCGCCCACCCCTGCCGCTATTCCTACGCCCTGATGGAGGAAAAACGACCCGGTCAGTACTTTCCGGTCGAAGAGGATGAACGCGGCACCTACATCTTCAACTCCCGCGATCTCTGCCTGTTGAACCAGTTGCCGGCATTGATCGATGCCGGCGTCAACTCCATCAAAATCGAGGGCCGGATGAAATCCGTCGGCTACGTGGGGGCTGTCGTGCGCCTCTACCGGCTGGCCCTGGACTGGATTCAACAACAAATTTTTTCTGGAGAATCTGCAGTTAGCCTCGTTCTTCCCGATGCTTTTCATAAGGAATTGAGGAAGATCGGAACCCGTGGCCAGACAGAAAACTTTTTTAGCGCCAGGCCTTCATCCAACGACATGTTGTATGATAGAATGAGACTTGAGCAAGGATATGTGCCAGTCGGAATTATCCGTTCGGTTGCCCCGCTTCTGATTGAGACACGGCATGTCCTTGCCCTTGGCGACCAGGTGGAATACCTGGGCCGCGCCATTGAACCGGCCACGGTGACTGTCAGCGCCATGCAGATGGAGGACGGGACAGCGCTGAGCAGGGCCAATCCGGGCAACCGGGTGATTCTGCACACCGATCCGGCTTTGGCATCCATTGAACCGCAATCCCTGTTGCGAAAACGCATAGAGCCCACATGAAACCTTTTCTCAATGTCCCCTTTCTCCCGGAGGACAGGTACATCGATTTTCTCATCGAGTGTACCGCCGACCTGGACAGTGTCCACTTCAGCCTGCTGCACAGCAGGACACTCGACAGTCGAATCCGGATAGAACCGTTCATTGCCCAGGAGACCATTATCTCCGGTCTCGAACGATTAAAGGGACCCAAAAAGTATGCCCTGCTCAACAGCCGATTTTACACCCCGGAACTGCTGACCAACCACAGCAGCATCAAGCCGGTCATCCGCAACCTGGAACATTGCCTGCGGCGAGGGGTGCTTGACGGCATTGTCTACTGCGATCACTACCTCCTGCAAGCTCTTGCCGACGAGGCCCCGGACATCGCCGCCCAATTGGAAGCCGTACCCAGCGTCAATACCATGCTGGACTCCCTCCACAAGATCGAGGCCCAGCTGGCCTACATCAGTGAAACCGGCTTCAAACCGCCGGGAAAAATCATTCTCGACCGCTCCCTCAACCGTAACCTGGATGATCTGGCCAGCATCAGCCTCACCATGCATCAGCATTTTCCTGGCCTGAAAATGGAGGTGCTGGCCAACGAAGGGTGCCTGCCCTATTGCCCGTTCAAACTTTCCCATGACTCCTATATCGCTTTGGCCAACATCGACGGTCAGGATCAGACCCACATCATCAATTGCGACATCGGCTGCATGCGCCTTCTCGAAGAACAGCCGCACCGACTGCTGCAATCTCCGTTCATCCGCCCCGAAGATATCGACCTGTACCTCTATCATGTGGACACGATCAAACTCTGTGGCCGCACCCTGGGTTCCGATTTCCTGATCAACACCATCAGGGCCTACCAGGCCCGGCGCTACGACGGTAATCTGCTCGACCTGATGGACGCCATGTCCTGGATGGCCAACCGCCTCTACGTCGACAACAGCATGCTGTCGTTCGACTTCGCCAATATGCTCTCCCAATGCGATAATCGCTGTGACCGTTGCGGCTTCTGCAAGGAACTGTTCGATTCCATCGCCCATCCCTTGCCCATGGTGATCAAGGACCTGCGCGCGACTGCCGATTGACAGGGGGGGGATCCGCAGGTAATGTGTTGATGTCCTTCCGGCAGCCAAGGATTTCCGCCGGGTTGGACATCAACACACCAATTCAACGGGCCCCCCAACCTTTGCGGCGAGAGCATGGAATCATTTGAACTGTTGCTGGCAGAATCAACGAGAATTCACGGCCATATCTGCGCCGGCCAAGTGATCGGCGTGCGCATGTCCATAGCCGCGCTGGAACGGATCGGTATCAGTGATCCCAAGGGAGCGGACCGGAAAAAACTCTATGTGCTGGTCGAGATCGACCGCTGCGCCACCGACGCCATCCAATCGGTCACCGGCTGCAGCCTCGGCAAGCGCTCGATGCGCTGGCTTGATTTCGGCGTCATGGCGGCCACCTTCGTCAACCTGGAAACCGGTCGCGCTATCCGGGTCACCGCCCGCGAGGAAGCCCGGACCCTTTCCGCAACTTACTGCCCGGCAATTGTCGATAAATATCAGCGCCAACTGGAGGCATACAAGGTCATGCCGCTGGATGAGCTGTTTGTCTTCCAGGAGGTCAAGGTGCAGGTGCCGGATTGCGACATGCCGGGTCGCCCGATCCGCAGGGTCAGATGCGAGCAGTGCGGTGACTGGGTCCAGGACTGTCGAGAGCGGGAAAGAAACGGGGCCATCCTGTGCCGGTCCTGCGATGGCGAGCGCTACTATCAGGTGGTGACCGATATGGACCGGGTTTCGGCCGCACCAGCCTCTTCCTGAATACGAACAACCCCACAGCTTCGAACCGGCATCCACAGCTCTTGCGCCTGCCCCTTTCGCATGAACAGGCCCCGCATTCGGACTTTCAGCCTGCACTGCCGTGAACGCTACGGCCAAACGGTCGGCAAGATCCCGCTGGATCTCGGCCTGCCGTGTCCCAATCGGGCCAAGGGCGGTTGCCTTTTTTGTCAACCGGCCAGCTTCACCCCCTTTGCCCTGCGCGCCTCCGATACCTTGCCCGAGCAGATTCGCCGTGGAAAAACACATCTGCTCAAAGGACGTTTCCGCCACTTTCTTGGCTATTTTCAACAGGAAACATCCACCGCCCTCGCCACCTCCCGGCTTATCCCCTTATTGGCGGAGGTTCTTGCCGACCCGGATTGCCGGGGCCTGATTCTCTCGACCCGCCCCGACGCCATTGCCGATGACCTTCCCGCAGCCCTGGTCACCCTGATGCGGCACAGCGGCAAGACCTGCCTGGTCGAACTGGGGTTGCAATCGATTCATGAACGAAGCCTTCACCTGCTCAACCGCAATCACAGTTTTGCTGATTTCCTCACCGCAGTGAACAAACTGCGGACCGTGGACAACCTTGAGATCGGTGTGCATCTGATCCTCGGCATTCCAGGAGAGACGGAGGCGGACATGGTGGCCACTGTCCAGACCGTCTGCGCCCTCCCCATTCAGGCCCTGAAACTGCATCATCTCCAGGTGATCGAGGGGACCGCGCTGCATCGCCTCCATGGCCAAGGTCAGGTGCCGGTCTTCACCCTGGAGGCTTATCTCGAATTGCTACTCCGCCTCCTGCCCCATATCCCGGCCCGGATCACCCTCCATCGGTTGTGGTCGACCGCCCACCCACATCAGCTGATCGCCCCGCAATGGCACTGCCTGACCGGTGAACTGAGCAAGAAGCTCCACCGGATGATGACAGTACGCGGCCTTTGGCAGGGACAAGTGGAATCAGCGGTGAATGAATCAGCCGAAAAGGGCGCGCAACAGCGGTAAGCGGTTGGTGCGGCGCAGTCGTTTGAGGTATTGGGGGAAGTCGAGGTCATAGCGGCGCTGGTGTTCAACACTATGCTTTTGTGCTTTTTTGATCACCTTGTGCGGGATCGAGCCGGGGAAAACCAACAGAATGACATTGCTCCGTTTCTTGACCGCCATCCCCAGCACCTCACCGCCACTGCCCTCCTCCACCGCCCGCAGGGCCTTGTAATAGAGCGGTTTGTCCCCACTCCACAAATTGATAGCAAGAACCCCTTCAGGGTTCATCCGGGTAAGGAGCAATCGGTACAGCCTAGGCTCGTACAGGTCGGAAGCCATAACACCGGGCCCGAAGATGTCGAGAAAGGCGAGATCGTATCCGGTGGCGGGGTCGGTCTGGAGAAAAGTGAGAATGTCCTGATTGACGATGCGCAGTCCTGGACAATGCGGCAGCCGAAAAAACCCATGGGCCAGTTCAATGACCAGCCGTTCCTTCTCCACCACATCGATCCGGGCTTCGGGATGATGATGGAGCAAAAAGTGGGGCAGAGCGCCGCCTCCCAGGCCGATGAGCAGCATTTTCTCGGGCCGGGGATGGAGCAACAGCGCGGTCGCCATCCATTGGGTGTAGGCGAGTTGCAGCTCCCAGGGTCTGAGGAGATCGATGCAGGTCTGCCGCTCCTCCGTGCCAAACCGCAGGCTGCGCAGCCCTTCCTCATCAGTGACCAGCACCGGATGATCGCCGGTGTGTCCGCTGTACACCAGATGTTGCATCGATTACGCCCTAAAAAAAAGGCCGAACAGCTGAAAATTCAGCTGTACGGCCGGAATGTTGCGAGGGGTTCACCATCCTGACGGACAAAGGGCGTTATCGTTTGACCGGTGCGTCCCGATGGTTATGGGTCACGGGGCCAATCACGCTCCAAAAATTATAGTTTTTCTTTTTTCATGCACGATGAAAATCAATTGCAGCCTTTGAGTCCTCAGCCACCACTTTTGGCCGGCGTCTGCTGTTTCTCGGCGTCGGCGGCGGAACCGGCGATGGCGCTACGGCTGACCTTGATCCGCACGTTTTCGGCGATTTCCAGCGTGACCACTGTGTCGGTGATGCCGGTGATCTGGCCGTGGATACCGCCGCCAGTGATGACCCGGTCACCCTTTTTCAGATTGGCCAGGTAGTTCTGATGCTCCTTGGCCTTTTTCTGCTGCGGCCGGATCAACAAAAAATAAAAGACCACAAAGATAAGAATCAGCGGCACGAATTGGGCAATGCTCGCCATCCCCGCGGGGGCGGCAGCGTCAGCGGCCCAGGCAACTCCAGTCATGAATCAATCCTCCAGTTAAGCGTTAGTGTTCTGCAAACGGCCCAGTCCGTTGTTGATAAAAAATGCGCCGGAAGTCGAGAAACCGGTCTTCCCGGATCGCCTCCCGCATCCCGGCCATCAACGTGCAGTAGTAGTGCAGGTTATGGATACTGTTCAGCTGGTAGGCCAGGATTTCGCGGCTCTGAAACAGATGCCGCAGATAGGCGCGCGAATAGTGGCGGCAGGTGTAACAGCCGCAGTGTTCGTCCAGCGGCCTCTGGTCCTGCTGAAAACAGGCGTTTTTTATAACAAGTCTGCCCTTTGAAGTAAAGAGCATTCCGTTGCGGGCATTGCGGGTCGGCATGACACAGTCGAACATGTCGATGCCGTGATACACGCCCTCGACCAGATCCTCCGGCGTACCGACCCCCATGAGGTAGCGGGCGCGATCGGCCGGCAGATGATCGGCAGTGGCTTCCATCAGCTCGTACATCAGCTCCTTGGGTTCGCCCACCGAGAGTCCGCCCAGAGCGTAGCCGTCAAATCCGATTTCGACCAGTTGCTCGATTGCTTCCAGACGCAAATCCGGATACATACCGCCCTGGACGATGCCGAAAAGGTGCTGACCGGTCATGCTCTGGGCCTCGCGACAGCGTTTGGCCCAACGTCTGGTCAGGGCCGTCCCCTTGATCGCCTGGTCACGATCCGCCGGATAAGGAATGCAGGTGTCCAGGGCCATCATGATGTCGGCCCCCAAGGCCTCCTGGACATGGACGGCATCTTCCGGGCTGAGGAACAGGCGGGCACCGTCGAGATGGGAGCGGAAGGCGGCCCCCTCTTCGGTGATCTTGGCCAGCTCCCGCAGGCTGAAGATCTGAAAGCCGCCGGAATCGGTGAGGATCGGTCCGTCCCAGTGCATGAACCGGTGCAGACCGCCGAAGCTGCGGATCAGTTCATGGCCGGGCCGGATGTAGAGATGATAGGTGTTGCCGAGAATGATCTGCGCCCCGAGCTCGACCAGATTTTCCGGGGTCACCGCCTTGACCGTGGCCTGGGTGCCCACCGGCATGAAGACCGGGGTCTGGACGGTGCCATGGAGGGTGGCGAGTTCGCCGCGCCGGGCCTTGCATTCGGTTGAACGGCCCAGCAGGGTAAAGGGAGAGATTGTGGTCATGGGGATGGTGGAAAATCAGGCGATGTTACTCGACACTCAGGATGGTGACCTCGAAATGAAGCACCTCGCCAGCCAGGGGATGATTGAAATTGAGCGTGGCGGAGGATTCGCCAATGCCGGTGACCACCCCCTGCAACTCCTGCCCCTCGGGCCCGACGGCGGTGAGCATCGCGCCGAGTTGCCGGGCCTCCTCGGGCAGATGCTCCAGGGGCACCTCGAGCAGGGCGTCCTCGGACACGACCCCGTACCCGTCCTCGGGCGGCACGCTGACTTTGAGCGAGTCTCCCGCCTTTTTGCCCACCAGGGCCTGCTCCAGGCCAAAAATAAGCTGCTCTTCGCCTTGGGTGTAGGTGAGCGGTTCCGCGCCCACATTGCTGTCGACGGTTTCACCGCTGTCCAGAGTCAGGGTGTAGGTGATGGCCACGGTTTTACCTTCGCTGATAATCATGGGTTCCTCGTTTGTGAAAAAAGTAGGCCGGTTGGGGAGATCCGCGCCGGCGGCCTTGGTGTGCACTGAAGGCGGCAACAGCGTGCGCACAGCTATAAACCGCCAGGCGGACAATTGCAAGTGTGCGAAACACAGGCAGGTGGCGTTGGTGGGCTCCATTTTCAGGGCAGACTCGCCAGCCGCCGCTCCAACTCGTCTTGCTGGCGGAGGATGGACCGGTTGAGCTGGAACTGAACCAAGGCCCGGTGCAGGTTGTGTCCTGGCCGGTTGACTTTGAAATAGCGGTCGCCAGCCAAATGGTCGGTGAAAAAGCGCAGCCCCAGCTCAAAACTGATCAGTGCAACCGAGGCCACCAGCAGCTCTCTGTCGACTGGGGTGAGCAGGTGCCTTGCCTGGCGCAGGTAACCGGTCATCAGGGCCTGAAAAAATTCGGGATTAAAGATTGCCGCGGACGGATCGGCAAGGTTCTCGCCTCCGCGATTGCAGCAGGAGCGGAGGCAATCACCCAGATCATGGAGCAGCAGGCCCGGTTTGACCGTGTCGAAATCGATCAGACTGACCGCCCGGTCTTCGCCAGTGGCAAAGAGAAAATTGGCGGCCTTGGGATCGCCATGGATCACCCTGTGGCTCAGGTGGCTTCTGTTCTGTTCAAGAATGGATGCTATCGGACGCAGTTCCTCAATCAGGCGGCAACAATAGGCTTCCCGTTCGTTCTTCTTCCCGGCCTGGTCTCGGACGACGTCGAAATGCTCCAGGTAGCGGGGGGTGACATGAAAATCCGGGAGCGGATCGGCAAGCGTATTGGGGTCGATATCCGCGGTCAAAAGATGGAAGCGGCCAAGCAGGGAGCCGATCTCCTCGGCCTGTACCGGGTTTTCCAGAGTGTCCAAGGTTCGGGTTTGGTCGATATAGGTCAACAACCGCCAGCAATGGCCCGCCGGATCGAGATAATGATCCCGCCCTTCCGGGTTGGTCATCAGGCGAAAGAACGAGATGCCGGATTCGGTGTTCCGGTGCAGATGCGCGGTCACGATCCGCATGTTGGCGAGCACCGCTTCCGGATCGGCAAAAACCGTTGGATGCAGCCGTTGCACAACCAGCCGTCTCCCGTCCGTCAGCGCAACTCGCCAGGTATCGTTGATATTGCCCTGCCCCAACGGCTCGAGGCCTTGAACCGGCACTCTCGGAAGAAAAAAATTGAGGGCAAGGGTAGTGGTATCCATGATCTGGAGCTGAGGCAATCAGGGGACGGGAACAACTGTCGGCGGGTATTTGCGTGCATTGAGCGCCATCTTCTCCGAGGCCGCGGCCAGCATGTCGATGCCCAGCTGGTCGGCCAGGCGGGTGAGGTAGATGAGGACATCGGCGATCTCGTGCGCCACCTCGGTTCTGGTTTCAGGCGCCAGATTGCCGCTCTGCTCCGGGGTCAGCCACTGAAAATGCTCAAGCAGCTCGGCCGCTTCGACGATCAGGGCGGCGGCGAGATTTTTCGGGGTGTGAAAGGGTTCCCAGTCGCGCTCGCCGGCAAAGCGGCGCAACTCCCAGGCCAGTTGTTCGAGACTGGTGCAGTGATACAGCGAATTTTCCGGGGCCATGGCGGTTCCTCCTGGGCAAAGACGATCCGCCAAGGTAGCGCAACGAGGGCCGTTTGTCATCCCCAAGAAGTCCTTTTCAAGCCATGGCCGCGACCAGCCCCTTGATCCGCTCCACCACCTCGCCGACGGCCCGCTCGACCTCGGGTGACATCTGCTGGGTGAACTCCTTGATCTCCTTGACCTCGATCAGCAGAATCCGGATATCGGCGGGCATCTCCTCCGGAAAACAGATGTAGCCGGTCTTCAGAGTGGTGCCGAGGGTGATGGCGTGCGAGTTGACCAGGGCGTGGGTAGTGAAGATGTCGTCCACCGTGACTTCCAGGATGGAGCCCGGCTCATTGCCCAGCTTGCAGGCGTCGACGATGATCGCCCGTTCGAAGCCCCGGACCTTGTCCATCACCTCGAAGCCGACCGTATAGACCACCTCGGTCTGGCAGTCCAGATGGTCCTGCTCCAGTTGTTCAACCACAACCACCCCGGCCCGGTCATCCTGGAGATAGGGATTGCCGATACCGATCACCACGCATTTAGTCTTCATGTCAGCCCTGTCAGTGAAGGAAAAGGCCGGAAAGGCACCTGCCTCTCCGGCCCCGGAAGTGAAACAGAGGGGGATGAGGTTGGGCGGCCGTTCGCCTGTCAGGGTCAACGCCCAGACGAACGGTCTCCAAACACTCTATCTAGATCACTCCCTTAAAAGTTTTTCAAGGTCTTGTACAGTTTGCCATTACTATCAAAGATCTCGACTTCCAGCGGCGACTGGCCGCCGGTCACCGTGTGGGTGGCGCAGGCCAGGCAGAGATCGTACGGCCGGAAGGCCATCTCGACATAATTGAGCATCCCCTGGGCAACATTGCCATTTTTAATGAAATGCTTGGCCGCCTTTTTCACCGCCAGATTGATCGGGGCGTTGTTGTGGGTGGTGGCGACGATCAGGTTGGCGTCGGTGACAATGCCCTTACCGTCAGTGAGATAGTGGTGGATCAGGGTACCGCGCGGCGCCTCGATGATGCCCACGCCCTCGCCCGGACAGGAGGTCGGCTTGTTCCACGTTTCCTTACTGGTGATCTCCGGATCACGGGAAAGCTCCAAACATTTCTCGGCGGCGTTGAGCAGCTCAATCGCCCGGGCCCAGTGGTAGGCCAGGATATGGTGCACCGGCCGCGCGCCGAAGGTGGCGTGAAATTGTTCAAAATGCTGCTGGGCCTTCGGAGTGTCCATGCCCTTGACCACGTTCATCCGGGCGAGCGGGCCAACCGCATAGATGTTGGTGCCCGGCCCCTCGACGATCCCCTTCCAGGCGCCGAGCTTCTTCTGATAGGGAAATTTCAGGTAGGTCCAGGGCTGGACCCGCTCGGAGATGAAATCGAGGTATTCCTTGCCCTTGAACGTCCCAACCACGGTACCGGCGCTATCAATCACCTTCTGGGTGCCGTCGTAGTAGGTAATCCGATCCTGATCGTCTACCGAGCCCATGTACCCGACCTCGACCCGGTACATGTCGCCGGTGACCAGTTCCATGTACTTGTCGTTTTTCAGAACCACGTCAGCAAAAACCTTGAGCGTCAGCTCTCCCAGACCGACCAGCTCCTCGGACCATGCCTCGATCTGCTTGCGCTCCTCCTCGTTCAACTGCTTAGACCAGCCGCCGGGGATGGCCGCTACCGGGTGGTTGGGCTTGCCGCCCAGAAGCTCGAAAATCTTGACCGCCAGACCGCGGCGGCGCAGGACTTCCTTGCCGGTTTCGGCGCCGACCGCGTTGATCAGGCCCACCACGTTGCGCTCGGCCGGGTTGGCCTCCGGCCCGACCACGAAATCGGGGAAACCGAGGGCATAGAGGATGACCGAATGGTCCTCGACATAGTGGGCATTGAAAAACAGCTCCCGCAGTTTGCGCCCGGCTGGCGGCGGCGTGACGCCGAAAACGCCATCCGAGGCCTTCATCGAGGCGGTGAAGTGGACACCGCGACAGACGCCGCAGACCGTGGAGACGGTCCGAGGGACCTCCTCCATGGGCATCCCCTGGAGGAACTTCTCAAATCCCCGGAATTCCACGGTCTGAAAAAAGGCGTCGTCAACATTGCCGTTGTCGTCGAGAAAGATGGCGATTTTGCCATGCCCCTCGAGACGAGTAATCGGATTGATTTCAATTTTTTTCATAGAGCTGCTCCTTGCAGTCGATACCGGCACGCTTGGCTCAAGGCCAAAGCCGAATTTGTTCTTCAGCGCTTCAAAGATACCCATGCACAGACCTCCCCGGTTGTTCGTTCTGACATCCTGGCGGGCTATTGCTCCTTTCTTTCGGCAATGCGGTGATTGAACTTCGATGCCGTATGGCTGTACCGGTAGAACAACTTGGCCATATTGTTGTACTTCTCGATGAACTGGGCGGCGACTTCCTCATTGGCCATGCTCGAGGCCAGGGTGGATACGCAGCGGGCGCCGAAATCCTTGATCCCGGGGATTGGTCCGCCGCATCCCCGGCAGGGGATATTGACATTGAGGCAGGAAGCGCCGCAGTCACCCTGGGTGACCGGACCGAAGCACATATAGCCCTGCTGGAGCAGACATTTCTCCAGATCGGGCGTACCATCGATGGTCCGTTTGATCTCGCCCACCGGCAACCTCTCCTGGCCGGTGATGGCCGGATTGCGCTTGCAGATGTCGCAGACCGCCTTGCCGCCGGTCAGCCAGGAACCCGCGGGCGGCAGGTTGCCGGCCAGGATGGCGCCGACCAACTTGCCGACAAAGGCAGGGTGGGGCGGGCAGCCGCCGACATAGTATTCGACAGCCACCACCTGGTCGATGGTGGAGCAGTTGTCGAGGAAGGTCGGGATGGTCAGGTTGTACTTGCCGTCCAGCATGTATTCCGGCGTGGGATAGACTCCATCCGGGTTATCGGTGGAAAATGAGGTCTTGTAGGCCTTGTGAAACAATTCTTCCTTGGTGTGCAGATCGCCCATGGCGGCGATGCCGCCCAGGGTGGCGCAGGCGCCGAAGGCCACCAGGATTTTCGATTTCTGCCGCAGCACCTTAACGGTGTGCAGGTTCTCGCTGTTGCGGATCATGCCATCGACAAAGGCCAGATCAATAAACTGGTCTGGCATGTCCTCCAAATCCTTGTATTTAACGTCGGCCACGGTCGGGGCCCAGAAGACGATCTCCAGATGCTCCAAGGCGTCGACCAAGCTCTCGTTGAGGTCAACGACGCTCATCTCGCAGCCGGCACAGCCACCGGCGAGCAGAAAGGCGGTTTTCACTTTATCTGCCATGGCCATTTCCTCCTTTGAGCGGGTTGGGACCCAACTCCTGCAAATCTTTGGTGAACTCATCGACCACCTCGGCAAAACGATAGCCCTCGGCACCGGAGATCCATTCCAGCCGGAAGCGATTACGGTCAAAGCCGCTGTCTTCCAGCAGTTGTGACAGGATCTTCATTCGGTTGGCGGTCTTGTGGTTTCCGGTCTTGTAGTGGCAATCGCCAAAATGACAACCTCCGATCAGGACGCCGTCCGCGCCGTTAGCAAAGGCCTCCATGACATATTCCGGCTCCACCCGACCGGAGCAGGGCACCTTGATCAGCTTGATCGAGGGCGGATACTTAGCGCGCAGGTTACCGGCAAGATCAGCGCCGGCATAGGTGCACCATTGGCAGGCAAAACCGACGATATTGGGCGTAAAGGACATCAGGCCACCTCCTTGATCAGACGTTTTTCGCTTTGAATTTCACCGATAACCGCACTTCGATCGATCTGCGAGATGGCGGACACCTGTGAGGGCTCGAATCCCATCGCCAGGGCCAGCAACTGGGTATAATAGAAGGTCGGGATTGGATCGAAATCGATCAGGTCCCGCTCCTTGAGGATCGGCTGGGACATATCGAACTGGAGGAAACAGGAGGAGCAGGTGGTGACGATCAGATCGGCATCGGCCTCCTCCTTAATGGACACCAGTTTCTCCCGGAAGAGCATGAGTGATTTCTCCGCGTCGGTGGAGCGCATACCGCCCATGCCACAGCAGCTTTCCAGGCGGGAGTAATGAGGCACCGTGGCACCGGTGGCCTCGCACAACTCGCGAAGAATGGTGGGAAAATAGGGGTTGTCCTCCTTTACTTTATAGACATCGGTGGGCCAGAGGGCGTGACAGCCGGTCTGGACCGCGATTTTGAGGCCATCGAGAGAGTATTTTAGGTTGTTCTTGATCTTCTCGGCGCCTACTTTGCGGTGGAGAACATGGGCGACATGGTAGATATCCGAAGTTCCTCTAAATTTGCGGTTGATCGCCGCCAGGCTGGTATTGACCGCCCTGCGCCGGTCCCTGTCCGCCATGAAGTGCTTGGCCTCCGACAACACACCGAAACAGGAGTTGCAACCGGTCATAATGTCGACCCCCTGATCTTCGGCGATGGCTATATTACGGCTGGAGATGGCGCACCATGTGTTGAGGTCGAACGACGGAGCCGTGCCCCAGGCCGGGCAGCAGGAGGCGCCCTGCAGATCCACCGGTTCTATTCCCAGAACCGGGAAAATCTTGCGAAAGGATTGCTCGATGTCCGGCGCTTTGAGCGGGATGTTACATCCGAGATATAAGCCGATTTTTTCCATGAATCTCTCCTCAACTTAAAAAAGTCCCAACTCGCCCATGGGGCTGTTGTTGATCAGTGTCTGGATTTCCTTTTTGGCCTGATCGTCAAAGGCCGAGGTCGGCGTTTGTTCAGGCAGGCCGACCCGTTTTCTCGCCTCGCGAGGATCGGTGTAGACGGCATGCCCAGTCTCGTACAGATTCATCTGGCTGGTAACCGACGAGGTGGAGAAGGCCAGTTGATTGGCCTGGTAGCGGCGGAATGCGAACACTACCTCCTGCGGCCGCACACCCTGCGGACAGACCTCGGTGCAACGGTTGCAGGCCTGGCAACCCCAGCTTGAGGAATCCTCGATGATTTCCTCTAACTGGCCGTACATCAGATGACGGATAAGGTTGCGACAAAGAAGAGGAAAACCGGCCTTGACGCCGGGACAGACCGCCGAGCAGGCACCGCATTGGACACAGTTGAGCATACCATGGCCGCCATAGCCGACTATGGTGGAGATGGCTTCGTCGATTTTCTTCTGGTCGATGATCATGGTGGTGTTCTCCTTAGGCCGTCAGGGCCTCGATCTGTGCGAAGATCTGCGATTCTTCATACCCATGGAGGACAATGGCTCCCGAAGGACAGGCCGAAGTGCAGACGCCACAACCCTTGCAGGCCGACATCTCGATTTGGGCCCTGGGCCGATCCGCATAGGTGATCATATTGATGGCGTGGTACGGACAGAGCGGGATGCAGATACCGCAACCGCTACACACCTCGGGATGAACTTCGGAGATAACCGCTTCGATCCTGACTTGCCCCTGAGCCAGCGGTGCGGCGGCTGCCGCGGCGGCTGCCTTGGCCTGGGAAACCGTATTGGGAATATCTTTGGGTCCCTGACAGCATCCCGCCAGGAAGATGCCCTCGGTAGCGGTTTCCACCGGACCGAGTTTGGGGTGGAGTTCGCGGAAGAAGTTAGAGCCGCAGAACTGTAGCCCCAGCTTCTGCGCCAAAACAGTCGCATCCTTGGGCAGTTCGATGGCGGTGGCCAGGACCACCAGATCCGATTCGTATTCGATGTTGGATTGGGTATCCGAATCGTAGGCCAACACTCGCAGTTTGTCGTCGGGCAGCATTTCCAGGCCACCGACCTTGCCGCGGAAAAAATTGATCCCCAGATTCCGGGCACCGACATAGTATTCATTGTAGCCCTTGCCGCCTGCACGGACATCGATGAAGTGCATGTTGATTGCCATGTCCGGATATTTCTCCTTGATCAGCCGGGCCTGTTTGATCATGTACATGCAGCAGACGCGTGAGCAGTGGTTGTGGAAGTGCTCGTCGCGCGAACCCATGCAGGAAATAAAGGTGATGGTATGTGGTTTTTCCTTGTCCGAAGGTCGCAGCAATTTGCCTTCGGTCGGACCAGTGGCAGAAATGATCCGCTCCAGTTGCAGGGCAGTGACCACATTGGGCGAGGCTGGGGCCATTTCCTTGAACCAACCCTTGTCCATGACCTGATAGCCAGTGGCGACGATGATCGAGCCGACCTCGATTTCCTTGATTGCACCTTGCGGGTTGTGGGCGATGGTGCGGCTGATGGCTTCGGCTGTGCAGGCCCGTTCACAGGGGGCGAGGATGGGACGACCGGTTTTTTCGTTGACCTTTGGCAGGGTACCGATCTCGCGGCCGGCGCAGTTGAGGCAGTGCTCGATGTCGATCACCGCCTTTTTGGGCATGGCCTGGGGAAACATGATGTAGGCCGCCCGCCGATCGGACATGCCGCAGTTGAAATCATCGGGCGCTTTTGCCGGACATTTCTCAGTGCAGTCACCGCACCCTGTGCACTTGCTCCAGTCAACGTAGGTCTGTTTTTGGCGGATCTTCGCCTTGAAATTGCCGATATAGCCGGACACATCCTCGACTTCGGCATAAGCTAGGGTTTCGATATTGGGATGGCTATAGGCTTCGACCATCATCGGGGTGAGGATGCAGGCCGAACAGTCATTGGAGGGAAAGGTCTTGTCCAACTGGGCCATGATGCCGCCGATGGAAGGCTGTTTTTCCACCAGATAGGTTTTGTGGCCCATGTTGGCCAACGCAAGGGCAGCATTGATGCCGCCGATGCCGCCACCGATGACCAGAGCCGCATCGGTGACCGGCACGAACTTGTCTTCCAGAGGCTCGAGGTTTCGGGCCTTGCCGACTGCGGAAGCCGTTATTTTTTTGGCCTTCTCGGTGGCCCCTTCCGGGTCGTGGCCATGGACCCAACTTCCCTGGTCGCGAATGTTGGCCATCTCGAACAGGTATTTGTTCAAACCTGCCTTCTCGATGGCGGCGCGGAAGATGGGCTCATGGGTTCTGGGCGTGCAGGCGGCCACCACAACACGGTCGACTAGGCCGTCGCGGATGTCCTGCTTGACCATCTCCTGGCCCGATTCCGAGCACATGAACAGATCTTTGCGGGCAACCACGACATCGGGAAGCGATTCCGCAAAGTCGCGGACCGCCGCCACGTCGATGACGCCGGCAATGTTTGAACCGCAATGACAGACGTAGACACCGACTTTTGCCATACAAGCCTCCTTCTTTAGAGTGATGGAGCTCCAAAAGGTTGCGCAAACGGCCAGATGCTGTCCCCCTGCGTTCACCCCGCGCAGGAATCATTTATTTTGATACTATCTATCTATTTTTCTGACCAATACTCCAGCAACCGGTTAATTTTTTTAATAAGTAGGGGAGAGATGAACCTTCTGCAATATTTTTTTTATTTTGCACAATTTGCACAGGTTAATGATGCATCGTTTAGCTACTTACTTATTTTGTAAAAACAGGAAATTATAGTTTCGACACCTGTTGACTTGCCATATTATAGCCGGATTGGCATGGATTTTTTTTGTTTCTCCTCAAGAGTCAACTCTTGCTTCTTTACATTCAAGATCCCTACTGTTTAACAATTGCCCATCTTGCACAATATTTTCCACGGCACCCACTTTCATGGATTTTTTTATCCACCACCGGGACGTCGTCTCAAGCAAACAAATCTTTCGACCAACAACAAAGTGGGGCCTGCTCACGAAACGGAATTTTGGCACGTTCAGCCGATGAACAAAAGCCCGGCACGCCCATTCTCGGGGAGTAGCGAAATGCACCCGCATACCGTGCCGATTTTCGGTTGATTATCTCTTTTTGTTGTGCTTCAGTACGGCGACTGATTAACCTTTTCAATGAGGGACCCATGCAGGACGAGAGAACACTCACCGTTAAATGCCCCAAATGCGGCACAATGATCAACGAAACCGTCGGATGGTTCAAAAAACCGGGTAAATCCTGCCCAGGATGCGGTTTGCAGTGTACGTCGGAGAGGTTCAGGCGGTCTATCTCAGAGGCGGAAAAACTGCTTTAGGACTCAATGGTCGAGGCATCGGCCGCATTGGAAGAACGCGGGCGAAAACGCTCTTCAATGCATTTTCGTGGGCAAAAAATCGATATCTTCTCGATTTCTTTTCAAGATTGTGTTTATTACCCAGCAGAGTCAAAAAAGGGACCTGCAGTACTTTTTCCTGGTGAGGGCAACCGAAAAGGACAAAGGGTTGCTTCATTATGTATTGCTTCTCCTTTACCGTTTGCTTCCCGCAGCCGCCCATGCATCATGCCTTTCCTTTGGAAAGGCCGTCTGTCTTTGCTGCGGGATAGGGCTCCGGAGACGTCTTACATGGGGTACGAGACAGAATGATGGCCGATTATCCAATTTCGCAAAAACCCCTTGTGGTGCATACCGACGGGAGCCGGTCCTGGGGCGGGCAGGAAATTCGCATCCTGACCGAACTCAGGGAAATGCGCCGGCTCGGTTTCCGCGTCGTCCTGATCGTGCCTGCCGATTCCGAACTGGCGCGGCGGGGGGAAGCTGAGGGCTTTCCCGTTCATGGAGTAGCTTCCTTCGCCAAATTCAGTCCCAGGTCCTGGAGTCAGCTGGTTCGCATCATCACGGCCATCAAACCGACGGTGCTCAATACCCATTCCTCCGAAGATTCATGGATGGCCGGCGCCGTTGGCCGTCTCTGCCGCGTCCCGCTGATTATCCGCACCCGCCACGTTCTGGCCCCAATCTGCTCGGCGCTGAGCTACAACCTCTTTCCGCATGTCATCTTCACCTGCAGCGCATCCATTGCCGACCAGCTGATTGCTCAAGGCGTCTCATCCAAAAAAACCGTGGTTCTCTCGACCGGAAACGACGCCCCCCGCTTTCTTTTTTCCCGGGAGCACCGGCAGGCAATCCGGCACAAGTACGGGATCGGCGACGAAGAAGTCCTGGTGGGCAACGTCGGATTTCTCCGGCATTACAAGGGGCACCGTTTTATCATCAAAACCGTGGCGGCTCTGCCGGCCAACTACCGGTGCATGATTGTGGGAGGGGGCGGAGAAGAACTGCCTGCCCTTCAGGCGCTGGCCCATGAGCTGGGCGTCGAAAACCGGGTGATTTTCACCGGCCACCAGGAGCAGCCAGAACTTTTTTTCAACGCCTTTGACCTCTTCTTCTTTGCCTCGTACGAGGCGGAGGGGGTTTCCCAGGCCCTGATCCAGAGCCTGCTGAACGGCCTGCCCGTGCTGGCCTGCCGAATACCCTCGACCATGGAACCGCTCAGTCTTGTCGAAGATTATCGCCTGGTCGACTATGACGATGTCCCCGCCGCCTGTCGGGAACTGGCTGCATTGGCTCGTTTACCCTTGCGGGACCCGGAACGGATGGCCCGGCAGCACCAGATCATCGCCAGTCGCTATGGCATTGAAGGCATGGTCAAGATACTGGTGGACACCTATGGCCGGCATGGAGTTCAAGCCCCCCGCGATTAACCTTTTTTCGCCGGCCGCATCTGGCGCCCTGTTTGCGCGCCCGGCATGGACCATGAATGCGGACTCGAAGAACCCCTCAAGCGTTTGTCACGCTATAGTTCAAGATACAATGGAGGAAGGCGAAAAGGCCGGGTAGAGTAAAACCGGTTGACGATGGCCAGTGGACCGAATAAATTAATAGCTTTGCTAGCGGATCGTGACTTTTGATCGTTTTGCCTACGGATCGGACTCCAGATCCGGACCGCGGGGACATCGACTGGTATTGGCCACCGCTGGTCTTCTGTTGCCGTCACACCACAGTCTGTGCCACCAACACTTTCCACCGCAACTCCGGATCCCTCACCTTCATGAAACTTCTCGTTGAATTCTTTCCGATCCTGCTTTTTTTCATCGCCTACAAATTGTTCGATATCTACGTCGCCACCGGGGTAGCCATCGTGGCCACCATGGCCCAGTGCGCCTTCTCCTGGATGAAAACACGGTCCGTTGCCACTATGCAACTGGTTACCCTGGCCATTATCCTTATCTTCGGCGGCCTGACCCTCTTCCTCCACGACGAACAGTTCATCAAATGGAAGCCCACCGTGATCAACTGGCTGTTCGGCGGGGCCTTTCTGCTCAGCCAGGTGGTCGGCCGGCAAACCGCCATCGAGCGTTTGCTGGGTTCGAACCTGACTCTGCCCCAGCCGGTATGGCGGCGGCTCAACCTTGCCTGGACCGCATTTTTCCTCATCATGGGTGGAACAAATCTTTATGTCATGCATGCCTTTGACCGCGACACTTGGGTCAATTTCAAGCTGTTCGGCATGCTCGGCCTGACCCTGGTATTCATCGTGCTGCAATCCTTCTATCTGTCCAGATTTATCACGGAATCGCCACCAGATTCTGAATAACCTTTCCCTCCCGGCACCTAACACTTCAACCGCACGTGACTTGTGCGGTGAAGCGCTTTCTGTGCTTTACACCTCCTGTTCGTCCACCCGCCTCATGCCTTCCATGATCAAGCCCATGAAACCACCGATCACCGGCAGCTCCTTTTCCTCGGAGGTGAGGCCACTGGTGTAGGTGAAATTGCCCTCGCCTTTTGCCAGCAGGGCAAAGAAGGCGTCTTTACCCGAGAGATCACCGTATTGGGTATCAACCAGTTCTCCTTCGTAAAAGGTGACCACGGCGTTGCCGTCGTCGAGCGTTAGTTGCACCTTGCCCGTTTTCTGGCTGGAATTGATCAGTTGAAAGAGTTCGACCGGATTGATTTCCGAAAGCTTGCCGGTCATGCCCGAACTGATGGTGCCGGCCCGCATGGTGTTAGCCTGGGCGCGTTCGACCAGCATCCGGTAGAAAAAGACCTGAAGCACCGGATACCGGTTGAGGACATGCTTGAAATCCTTGCTAGAGAGGGTTGCCAGGCGGGTTTTTTCCCGTGAATGAATGGAGGTGGTGATTGGTTCGCCCGACAGGAGGCTCATTTCGCCAAAAATATCCCCCACGCCCATTTCGGACAAGGTTTGCCCCTCGTCGCCGATTACTGCGACCCGGCCTTCGAGGATGATATACAAACTGGTTCCCGGCTCCCCTTTTTTGAGGACAATTTTATTGGCATTGAATTCTTTCAACTGCAGTTGCCCGGAGAGGTCGCGGAGACTGTCCTCGTCCAGCGGCTCGAAAATTTCCAGGCCCCGGAGCACATCATAGAACCGGTCCAGGTGGCGCATTCTCGCCTTCTGCTCGGCGACCGCCAACAGTTTCATCTGCAGCGTGGCGAAATCCTTTTCTTTCTTGAATTCAAACCGGATCAAGCCGGTGCAACCGCCGCATTCGAATTTGACCTTTTTCAGGCCATAGGGAGAAAAGCGTTCCATGCTTTTCTTTTCGGCAACGGCTTTCATCAGTTCACGCACCATCATCAGGCAGGCCGGCTTGCCCTCGGGAACGGTCAGGGCCATCTGCTCCACCTTGAATTCCTCGCCAGCATTGTAAATCGGGCAGGAACGCTCCTCGGTGACGATGAAAATTGCGTTACGGTATTCCATGTCCCTCCAATGGACCTCGAGTGGCCTGCGTAGGATGCGTCAGGGCACAATCAAGGGATTTTTACATGCATAAAATAACTTTAATCGGAACGGCCCAGGAGCAGATAGATGATCAGCCCCAGGATGGCCGCGCCGCCAAATACAACCGGTAAAATTTTGGTGACCTGCACCTCGCCGTTCACCACCAGGGTTTCCATGTACGGCGTTCCCGAGGCGTACCAGACGCCCAGAATGGCCCCAAAAATGACCAGGTCGCGAAAGGCTTTTTTATACAACAGATAGCCGACCAGCCCAATGAACGGCACTAAAAACCAGGGATTGGTGAAGAGTCCTGGAAAATCAACCGCTTTAATCTGTTCTGGCAGGTGCGTCGTTTCAATAAATCGAACGATCGGCTCAAAATAGGCTCCAAAATTCATCGTCTTGTCCTTGTTGGCAGAAAGATTCTCGTTCAGGCCGGGCCCCGTTCGGGAAAAAACAGGGGGCAGGAATCGGCGTCCCCAGAAAGATCCCGGATACCTGCATGGTAGCAGCGGTAAACCGGTTCGTCAAAACGAAATCTCATCAAGGCGCAAGTGAATACTTTTGGCCACCTGCATTAAGGCATTAAAAGGATAATTTTTGGCGCTCTTGCGATGGCAAAGCAGGTGTATTCACACGCCCAACCGCTGCAGCAACCGGGACAGATCGAGACGGTCGATCCGGGTGAACCCGAGCGTCCCGGCGATTTTCAGGGCCTGGCGGTATTCGTCGCCGCTGATCGTACGCTTCAGTTCCTCGAACTGCTCGGCCCGGCCGCAGGGATGGTACTGGGTCATAATGTTGACGTAAGTGGCGGGAGAGAGGGTAGTGGCGATGAAGCCGAGGATCGCCTCCGTCTCCTCAAGCAGCCCCGGCATCAGCAGATGGCGGATCAGCAGGCCGGAACGGGCGATTCCGTCCGGGCCAATGACCAGATCGCCCACCTGGCGATGCATGCGCACCAGGGCCTCGCGGACCCGCTCCGGGTAGTCGGGGGCCTGGGCATAGCGGGCTGCGGTCCGAGGGCTCCAGAATTTAACGTCCGGCATGTAGATGTCGATAGCCCCGGCCAACAGGTCCAGGGTTGCGGCGCTCTCGTAGCCGCTGCAATTAAAAACGATGGGAATGTCGAGGCCGCCCTCGATGGCCGGAATCAGGGCCGCCAGAAGTTGGGGAACCACATGGCTGGGAGTGACCAGGTTGATGTTGTGGCAGCCCATGGCCTGCAGTTCGAGCATGATGGCGGCAAACCCGTGCGCATCCACCTCCTGGGCAGGCTCGTTGCCCTGGCTGATCTCATAATTCTGACAGAAACAGCAGCAGAGATTGCAGCCGGCGAGGAAAATAGTGCCGGATCCGTTGGTCCCGACCAAGGGTTGTTCTTCACCGAAATGGGGGCCGTAACTGGCGATCCGGGCGTGAGCGCCGGTCGAACAGCGCCCGGTTTCGCCGGCCAGCCGGTTGACCCGGCAGCGGCGGGGACAAAGGGTGCAACATTCCAATATTTGCCGGGCGGATTCTGCCCTCTGACGCAGAAGGCCGCTGGCGTGGAGGGCTTGGGCGGTAATACCAGGCATGGGAAACCTCACAGGGCAAGGTTCGGGACGGAATGCCAACTACAAACTCGGATAAAAAATTAGCCACTTTGCCGCCATCTGTCGAGCCCTCTGCAAGTGGAGAAAAACATGGCCGGAGGCCCTCTGCTGCATTATGGTGATCGTATTCTGAGAACCTGACTGATCGAGCCTGCCCATGAAACACGATGACCTCTCCCCGTTGCCGCCGATGCACAGCCTGCCTGACCTCCCCGTTTTCACCGCGCCACCGGTGGAGGCACCCTGCTGAGGCCCCAAACCGGAACCCCGGTCCGGGGTCTATGAACGGGCAGGCTATGCCCTCTGCCCCTTTGTCCGCGATTTTATCGAAGCGCCCATCGGCCCGATACCCCAGGTAGCCACCACGGCCAGCACCCGCGACCTGTGGGGGACAATCGGGGCCCGCACCGGCATCATCCGCCGCAACTACAAGGTCGCTCCCGGCCTCTATGCGGTGGGCACGCCCGGCCCGCAGTCGCCTGTTCTGGTCACGGCCAACTACAAGCTCTCCTTCGACGCCCTGCGTTTATGTCTGCCCGGGATCGATGCCTGGCTGCTGGTGATTGACACCAGGGGCATCAATGTTTGGTGCGCCGCCGGCAAAGGCAGTTTTTCGACTACAGAAGTCCTCCAAAGCGTACAGCAATCTCGCCTCAAGGAGGTGGTCAGCCATCGTGAGCTGATCCTGCCCCAACTGGCGGCCACAGGCGTTGCCGCCCAAGCCGTGCGCAAGGGCTGCGGATTTGCCGTGCGGTTCGGACCAGTGCGTGCCGCCGACCTCCCCGCCTTTCTCCGGAACAACATGCAGGGCGATGAGTCTATGCGCGAGGTTACCTTCAGCCTCAAAGAACGGGCAGTCCTCATCCCGGTCGAACTGTTCCTCCTGGCGAAACCCCTGCTGGCAGCCATTGTCCTCGTCCTGATCCTTTCCGGCATCGGGCCTGCCATCTTTTCGCCGGCGGCGGCCCTCAATCGAGGCATGATCCTCCTGGCGGCCACCGGCTTGGGCATAATCGGCGGGGCGGTGCTTGCGCCCCTGCTGCTGCCCTGGCTGCCCTGCCGCCAGTTCTGGTGCAAGGGCCTGGTCTCCGGAGCACCCTGCGCCCTATCCGCCTGGTTGCTGATCGCGCCCCAGCTTGGCTTGGCGGAACAGCTCGCCCTCGTCCTCTGGGTGGAGACCGTCAGTTCCTATCTGGCAATGAATTTCACCGGTTCCACCCCCTTTACCTCGCCAAGCGGGGTGGAGTACGAGATGCGGCGGGGCCTGCCGGCCCAGCTGGCCGCCGCCTGTCTGGCCCTGGCTCTGTGGTTAGCCGGTCCCTTTATCTGAGCAGGAGAAAACTATGCGCGGGTATCGCTATATTGACGGGGTCGTCACCTTAGAGGTCGACCGGCTGCGGTGCGTGGCGTGCGGCAACTGCGTCGTGGTCTGCCCGCACCGGATTTTATCCCTCACCGCCGAAGGCCTGGAGGTCAGTGATCGCGACCTGTGCATGGAATGCGGGGCCTGCGCCCGCAACTGCCCGGTGGAGGCCATCACCGTCTCGCCGGGGGTGGGCTGCGCCGTAGCCATCATGACAGCCTGGATCAACCGGCTTGTGGGCCGCAAAGTGCTGTCCGGTTGCTGTTGAGGTCTTTGGGGTGAATCCGCCAGTCCGGCCTCCTTCTTGCTACGGTTTGTGACTCAGCGCGGCCCGCATTCAATGCCGGGCTTATTCCTCGTCGTCCTCGGCCTGCATCCCCTTGAGCAGGGCCTGGAGACCGATGGCCTGCACCACGGTCAGGCATTCGTCGTGGTGGAAAAAACCGGCCATCATGGCCGCGAACTGGGAGGCGAGGAAAACGGTGTCCGTATCTTCTTCCTGAGCCAACAGACGGCTGCAGGCGGCCATGTCGTCCGTCTCCACCGCGCCCAGCAGGTCATTGAGCCATTCCAGCTGACTTTCCTCAAAATGAAACTCCACCATCGCCTGGGCATACATCGAGACGATGGCGGCCCGGTGATCGTAGATGGCGTCGAGATCATTGTGCCTGGCTGCTTCCAGGACCCTGCCGATCTCCTCGAGCAGTTCCGTCATTTCGCTGTTTTCCTCGGTCATGGGTGCTTCTCCTTGTGATGATGAATGGGGTTTTCCCCCTGTGAACACGATTGTTGATCCTTGCGGCTGCCCTGAATACCGAGATAGATGGCGGCCAGGGTGATGAGCACACCGAGCCAATTGACCAACGTAGTCGGCCGCTGAAAAAGCAGGACATCCCAGACAAAGGAGAGGGAGGGCTGAACCAGCAAAACCAGGCCGGTCAGAGTGGCCCGCATCCTGGGCATGGCGTTGGCGATCAGGGTCCAGCCGACGGTTTGGCTCAGCAGCCCCAGGCCAAGCAGGGCGAGCCAGCTGGTTTGGTCGGGGATGGCGAACGACCCACCGGTCAAAGCCAGATGGGCGCCGAGAAAAAGGGCGCTGGCGCCTGAAATCAGCATCAGGTTGAAAAAGAAGGAAAACTGCGCCCCCTCCCCCTGGAGCTTGCGCAGAATCAAAAGAAACCCGCTGTAGCAGACCGCGGTCAGCAAGCCGAGAAGGATTCCCAGACGGTATTCGGGGCTCAGTTGTTGCCAGTGGACCCCAACAATGAGGCAAAGCCCGACCAGGGCGATGGGGATGGAGAGCAGGAAGCGGAGGCGGACCTTTTCCCGGAGATAGAGCAGGCCGAATGCCGCCAGGAAAAAAACCTGAAAGTTGCCGAGAATGGTGGCTAGGCCGGGGCCGATGAACTGGATGCTGGCATGCCAGCAATAGAGGTCAAGGGCAAACAGCAGGCCGCAGAGCATGGCCCACAGCAGGGGCCTGCCACCGATCCTGTGCAGGTCGCCGCGCAATAAGCAGGCGGTCAACAGGAAGAGGAAACCGAAAAAGACCCGGTAGAAGGCGGAAACCGTCGGCGCCACTGTGGCCAGCCTCACCCAAACCGCGGAAAAAGAGATAATGCAGGCCCCTACGAGGGTGAGGACCAGGGGCGGCAAGGCACGGCAAGCGACCATCAGGCGGCGAGCGTGCCCGCTGTGACTTGATGCTGTTGCTGCACGGCCTGGGCCTGGATTGCGGTGATGGCAACGGTATTGACGATATCCGCCACCGTACAGCCCCGGCTGAGGTCATTGACCGGCTTGTTGAGCCCCTGGAGAATCGGGCCGATGGCCACTGCCCCCGAGGAGCGCTGCACCGCCTTGTAGGTGTTGTTGCCGGTGTTGAGATCCGGGAAGATAAAAACACTGGCCCGGCCGGCGACTTCGCTCTCCGGCATTTTCTGGCTGCCGACCGAGAGATCGATGGCGGCATCGTACTGGATCGGTCCGTCGATCTTAAGCTCCGGCCGACGTTGGCGCGCCAGCCGTACTGCCTCGCGCACCCGTTCGACATCCTCGCCCTGGCCGGAGGCACCGCTGGAATAGGAAAGCATGGCCACGATCGGCTCGATGTTGAACATGGCGGCGGTCTCGGCCGAGCGGATGGCGATTTCGGCCAGTTCCTCGCTGTTGGGGTTGGGGTTGACGGCGCAGTCGCCGTACACCAGAACGCGAGTGTCGAAGCACATAAAAAAGACACTGGAGACCACCAGCACCTCGGGACGAGTGCGGATGATCTGGAAGGCCGGACGGACGGTGTGCTGGGTGGTGTGCACCGCACCGGAAACCATGCCGTCAGCCCGGCCGGTATGCACCATCATCGTACCGAAATAACTGACGTCATTGATCGCGTCGCGGGCGTAATCCCGAGTGGAGCACTTGTGTTTGCGTGCCTGGTAGAGGCTTTCGATGAACTCGTCGCGCAGAGACGAGGTCCTGGGGTCGATGATGGTCACATCCTGTAGCTTCAGGCCCAAGGACGCAGCCCGGCTGCGGATGCTTTTTTCCTCGCCGAGCATGGTGAGATCGACCACCTCGCGGGCACGCAGAATCTCGGCGGCCTGGAGGATACGCTCCTCGTCGCCCTCGGGCAGGACGATGTGCTTGCGCTCAGCCCTGGCCCGCTGGAACAGCGAATATTCGAACATCAGGGGAGATATGGTGGTGGACACGGTCTCGATCACCTGCTGCTCCAGACCGATGGTATCGACATGGCTTTCAAAGACGCCGAGCGCCCGGGCGATCTTCTGCTCGTTCTGCGGCCGCAGGGTGCCCTTGACCTCTCCGGCACGGAGGGCGGCGGTGTAGGTGTCGCCGGACATGAGATAAATCGGCAAGGACAGGTCATCGAGTCCGTCAAGCAACCTGACCATGGACGGGCTCGGCACCAGGTTGCCGGAGAGGAGCATGCCGGCCGGCGAGGGGTAGTTGCGCGAGGCAATGGCCCCCAGGGTGGCGAAAATAATGTCAGGACGATCGCCAGGGGTAACGATCAAGTCGTCTTCCTCAAGGAAATCAATGTAATTGGCCGGACTCATCGCCGCCACCTTGATCGCATGGACATCGCGCTGCAATCCCGCCTTTGGACCACTGAAATGACGGGCTCCCAGGGCCTCGGTGATCTCCTCCATGGTTGGCATGCTGAACCCCGCCATCTCCGGCAGAAAATCGAGGCGATAGGGCTTGCCCTGATGACTGACCCTTATTTCGGCCTCGGCAGCGGCCAGCAGAGCGGGATCGATGCGATTGACAAAGATGGCCAGCAAAGGACACTGATACTGTTCGTAAATCTTTTCCGCCACCCCTATGTTTTCCTGGATTTCCGCCACGGTCCGGTTGCGGCCGTTGACCACGTGCAGGGTAGGCGTGCCGAGTTCACGAGCGATACGGATGCTGATATCGTAGTCAAAGGCCTCGGACATGCTGATGATATTGGGTCCTTCGCAGAGGAGAAAGTCGCATTTCTTACGCACCTCACCGTATTTACGAACTATCTCGCGGAACAACAGCAGTTCCTCGCCTTCAGCGATCATGGTGCGGGCCAATTCGTGGCTCACTCCGGCCATCTCGTCAAAGCGCAGGCCAATGTTGTAGCGTTGCTTGATCAGGCTGATATCGTTGTCTTCTTTGCCGTCGCCGGGGATGATCGGCCGAAAAAAGCCGACCCGGTCGATGCGGCGTGAAAGCAGTTCCATCACCCCGAGGGTAACGACCAGTTTACCGCTCTCTTTTTCCAGGTTGGCGATATAGAGGCTGTCGGCCATTTTGTGCTCCGTTGATGACAGCGAAAAGAGGAAAAAACATTGTCGCGGCATGATAATGGAGTGTAGCGAACAACGCAAGTGATGACCCGTACCAGACGCACTCCATGGTCGGCGGCGCCGACTTTCTAATGATATTTTTTACTATCATTTCATCCTTTATCATCTCTCATTGTGCCAAAGGATTCCCTGGTTAATTTATTAGCCATACGAAGACTAAAATATTTACCAGGGAGAACAGAGCATGAAGTTGCAGGAATATTTCACCAACACGCAAGGCACGGGCATATTGTCGACCGCTGCCGCCAGCGGAGAAGTTACCAGTGCCGTCTATGCCAAGCCGCATCTTCTGGATGACGAAACCGTCGCATTGATAATGCGTGAGCGTTTAACCTACGCTCACCTCCAGACTAACGGCCACGCCTGTTATTTGTTTCTCGAGCAGGGGCCGGGGATCAAGGGTATTCGGCTTTTTCTGCAAAAAATCGACGACTCCGATGATCCCCAATTGATCAGCGCCATGACCAGACGACATCTCAGCCCGGAAGAAGATCAGGCAAAGGGTCCCAAACACCTGATCCGTTTCCGGGTCGTCAAGGTGCTGCCGCTGGTCGGGGACGGCCCGGTTGGTGCATGAGCGCCATTCGCTGGGGGCTCTGCTGCCTGTTCAAGGAGGAGCCAATCCATTTTGCCATTCGTCAGGCAACGCATCTGGCCAAATTTGATCGTGGCCGCCAGTTGAGCTTACTTGCGGAAACAATATTAGCCAATGGTTGTGCCCTGCTAGCCGCCGTTGATTACTGTGGGCGCAATGGTGTCGGTGCATTCCGGGTCAATAGTCGCATTTTCCCACTAAAAACCCATCCCCAGGTCGGCTACCACTTGACGGATCTGCCGGACTATACCGCCATCGAGCAGGTCTACCGGCAGGTGGCCCAATCGGCGGCGAAACAAAACATTCGCCTCACCTTTCATCCTGATCAGTTCACCCTGCTCTCCTCGCCTGACGCCGGAGTGACCGCCCGCTCGCTGGCCGAATTGATGTATCACGCCGAGGTGGCCGAGTACATCGGCGCCGATGTCATCACCCTCCACGGCGGCGGTGCGTATGGCGATAAAAAGAGTGCTTTGGCGCGGCTGAGCGCTGCGATTGAACGGTTGCCGGCCTCCATTCGCTCCCGCCTGGCCTTGGAAAACGATGATCGAGTCTATACCCCCGCGGACCTGCTGCCTGTCTGTCTCGCTACCGGAACGCCCATGGTGTACGATGTTCATCATCATCGCTGCTTGGCTGACGGGTTGCCATATGAGGACGTAACGCAACGTGCCTTGGCTACCTGGTCGCGGGAACCGCTTTTCCATCTCTCCAGCCCCAAGGATGGGTGGCAAAGCACCAATCCCCGTCCCCATCACGACTTCATCGATCCCGGCGACCTGCCGCTCTGCTGGCTTTCACTGAGGATGACCGTAGAGGTCGAGGCCAAGGCAAAGGAGGTTGCCCTGCGGCAGCTGCAAAGGGATCTCGCCGGAAAAGCAACCCCATCGCTCGTCGATTGATATCGATTCCTGCACATTACGAACAAGTATGCATGGGAAAATAGCCTATTTCGTCTTCCCAGCTTTTACCAATGCTCTCAGTCTTTTTTCTGTTGTGAGAATAGGACCAACGGCTACGTCGAGAGTCTCGACCGCTATTCTGTGGGATCGTCAGTATATGCAGGCTATAAGGGCTGAATGGCGCGTCATTGTTTGGCGCGCATAAACCGAACTCCCTCAAAAAAAGAACAAAAAACGCCCTGAACCCCTTGATTTTGTTCGTTGACAGCACTTTCCATCTCATTTATAGTCACCGCTACATTGCGCAGAAGCATGAAAAAATCAGGCAAGCCCAAGAATATTCAGCAAAAAAAGGAGGGGGAGAAACCAGCGAAAGCCAAGAAGTACTCACATCGCAGCAAGCAGTTCAATAAAACTACAAAAAAAGGGGGAGTGCATACATGTCTCAACAAACTACTTTTCCAAGATGGATACCACTACTTGGAGGTCTTTTAGGCAGCACCACTTGCGGTTTACTGTTGTATGCGTTTAGTGTTTTCATCAAACCTCTCCAGACACAGTTCGGTTGGACTGTTCCTGAGGTTGCCTTGGCCTATTCCATCATCTGTCTGATTTTCGGACTGGTGACCTTTCCCGCCGGCCGTCTGAGCGATAAGCTCGGTCCGCGGAACGTCGTTCTCATCGGCGGTATCGTCATGGCCTTCGGCTTTTTCATGGTTTCCACCATCACCCCGCCCGACCCTGCCGTGGTCGCCGCTGGTGGCGATGCCCTCAAGGCCGCCAACAGAACCCCGCTTTATCTGCTTTACCTCTATTATGGTGTCATCTGCGGTTTAGGTGGTGGTTGCGTTTACCTGCCGCCGATCGCCACGGCTCCCAAATGGTGGCCAGATCGCCGCGCACTGGCAACCGGTTTCACCGTTGTTGGCCTGGGCCTCGGCTCCTTCATCATGGCTCCGTTGGCAACTGGTTTGATCAATCATTACGGCAGTGCACTTCCTGTCTTTAAAATCGTTGGCATCGCCATGGGCATCATGGTTGTCATGGCCGCCCTTTGTCTCAAAGTACCACCTGCAGGCTACAAGCCCGCAGGCTGGAATCCGCCCGCAGCCGCCACCGGTGCTGGTGCTCCCAAGGCAACTCGCGATTTCACCTATGAGGAAACCAAGGGTTCCGCTCAGTTCTGGCTGCTGTGGCTTGCGTATTTCGGCGGCTCCTTTGCCGGTCTGATGTGTATCGGCCTGATTGCCCGTCATGGTATTGACGCCATGTCCATCGCCTATCGGCTTAAAGAAGGTTTGGATGCGGCTGCCGTCATTCCAAAAGATGCGATGAAGACCATCTCCATGGCCGCTTCCGGTGCACCTGCCGCCCTGGCGATCACCAATGCCGCCGTCCGTATTCTGATCGGGCCGCTGGCTGACAAGATCGGCACCAAGAAGATCTTTATTACTCTTTTCGTCCTGCAGGCAGTGGCCTTCCTGGCTCTGTTCCCCGCTGGCTCCACCGCGACCATGCTGGCCCTGTGCGCCGCTGTAATCGGTTGGAACTACGGTGCCATGTTCACCCTGTTCCCGGCCACCTTGCTGCAGTATTATGGCCCCACGGCTCAGGGTTCCAACTATGGACTGCTGTTCACCGCCTGGGGTGTTGCCGGCTTCTGCGGCCCCTATCTCGGTGGTAAAATCCAGGCCATCACCGGTTCCTATCTAGTTCCGTTCGCTGTCGCCGCGGGCGTTCTGGCTGTGTCGGTTATCATCTTGATGACCTTGAAGGCACCGGAAAAGAAACACGCGTAATCAGTTCACAACACGTAGCATAAAAAAAGAGGCGTCCCGGTAAACCGGGACGCCTCTTTTTTTTGTCCTACCTCTGTGCCGCCATTTCGCGAAAAAACAAGATTCCCTGCCCGACCGGCGGAGCCCCGCAGGCGTAGCCACGCTACGTCCAAGATTGTGCGATCGTGCAACAACCACAAATGGCCCGAAGTGGAGATGCAAGAGGTTTAAGCAAAGTTGACAGGCCCTAAGGCTGAATCGCCACCAAGACTACGGTGATGTTATCATGGCCACCAGCCTCGTTGGCCAAGCGCACCAGTTGTTCGATAAGCCAGCTGCAATCAGCCGGCCGGGTCCGGAAACAGGCCGCGATATCGGTATCTCCCACCATGCTGGTCAACCCGTCGGTACAGAGGAGCAGCATATCGCCAGGCGCTATGGCAACTCGTTTGATTGAGGGAAGGACGTTCGGTTCAGCGCCAATGGCGCGGGTGATAATATGGCGTTGAGGCGACTGCTTGGCCTGGCTGGCGGTTAAGACGCCTTGTTCACAGAGTTGATTGACCAGGGAATGATCACGGGTGACCTGGGTCAGGGTGCCCTCATGCCAATGATAAATCCGGCTGTCGCCGACATGAGCCGCCAGGATCGCATCGGACTCGAGGAGCACCAAGGCCAGGGTGGTCGCCATATTTTTTCCTATGGCCATCCGATGTTCGTAGGTGCGGCTATTAACGGCGGCGATCATCGCGTCGAGCTGGGACAGAGTATCGCCATCGTCAGCACCGCCAGCGGCATGGTGCGAGCGACAGAGATCGTGCAGGTGCGCCAGGGCCGTGCTGCTGGCGACGTCTCCGGCGTCGAGGCCGCCAAGACCGTCAGCCACGGCGAACAGTCCAACCTCGGGAAGAATCAGCAGGCTATCTTCATTGCAAGAACGAACGCGCCCGGGGTCAGTAGTACCGGCATAGAGGATCGTATTGTCGAAAAAACGGCAGGTTCCATGGGTCAGGCGCATCGGTCGGCCCATCCCCTGGCAAAAAAAATACGGCCGTAAAAGTGCATGGCCTTAGCGAACCGTGAAGGAACGGCGCGTACTGCGGGTCTGCCCCTGAGCGCTGATTTGCACGGTCACGGTGTACTTTCCGGTCTGTGCTGATTCGGGAACGGCAAAACTCAAGGTGTTTTCCCATTTCCCGTTCTCTTTTTCGCTCGATTCATCCTTCAATACCGTCAGTTCCTTGCCGTCTTTACCCAGAGAACTTTTTTCCCGGATGGCCACCTTCTTTCCAGAGGCCCCGGTTACCAGGTATTGCAGCGTCAGGGTGACCTGTTCACCTTTGGCCACTTCGATCGGCGCCAGCGTGGATCGCTGTATTTTCAAGGTAAATCCACGGGAAGGTGCAGAGGAAGCAGAAGGGGCCGATCGACGGCCAGACGGTTCCCCGGTGATTCTCCGGGTGGTTTGTCGGATTGACCGGCCGAGGTCATCGAAAAAGGCCTCGACCGCGCTGCGTGGCTTCTCCCGCGTCGCCACATAGCCGGCTCCGGCCCCGGCGGTGATCACAACGGGGGCGGCGCAACTGGTTAAAAGAAAACTTGCGGTAGCAAGGAGCACAAAAAGCAATTGGCCAGGCATGGGGGGACGGTCACGAATCAATCAATTTTGCGGGTGCGGTTTTCCGTCACCTGCCACTCGCTGGCAGATTCGGATGGTTTTCGAGCCGCTGTTGTCTGGACAATGCTCTTTTGCTGGCGCGAACTCTCCACAGTCCCCAGGGCAGAACCATCCTTTGGCAGGACCTGCTCGACCGGGGCAGGTGCAGGGACCGGGATATGGGGTTCGATCACCGCGACACCCGCTCCTGCCGGGGTATCCATGAGCGGTTTAGCTGTTCCGGCGTTGTGGCTGTGCCACAGATACCCGCCCACGGCAACCGCCAGCACGGTAGCGGCATACAACCATGAACGCCGCCATTGCGGCGCACTTGAACGATCGCGGAGAAGGCCCAGGGACGGATTCAGCTCTGTGGCGGCGGCAATGACCGGGGCCGGCGCGGAACCATCTGCATCCGTGACCAGCAGGGTGGCCGCCTGCACAGGGGTATGTTCGGGCAAAAACGTTTCGTCGGCATCGAGTTCCCCCAGTGCCGCGAGAAGATCTTCGGCCTCCTGATACCGCTCAGCCGGCTGCTTGGCCAGGGCCGTGTGCAGGACTGCATGCAGCCGTATCGGGAGGCTAGCCGGAAGTGCCGTCAGTACGGGCTGCTGCACCAGATGGCCGGAAAAAATCTCGGTCATCGTCCCGGTAAAGGGCGGCTGGCCGGTCAGCAATTCATACAGGATGATCCCGACTGCATACAGGTCAGAGGACGGGCAGACATCGCCGAAGGTCTGAGGATCGATCCGTTCCGGCGCCATGTACACCGGAGTTCCCGGACCCTGGGTCCCAAGCGAGGTCAGGCGGGTCATGGCACCGGCTTCAACCTCGGCCCGGGCGATGCCGAAATCGGTCAATTTGGCCAGATACCGGCCATCCGGCTGCAACTGCAGGAGAATGTTGGAGGTCTTGATATCACGGTGCACGATGTCACGGCCGTGGATGCAGGCCAGAGCCCTCAGCAATTGACGAACGATGTCCAGAGCCGTATTGAGGGGTAATCCCTGGCACCCGTTGGCGGCGGCCAGACGGCCGGCCAAGGTCTCGCCGGCGAAATACTCCATCACCAGGTAAATGTGCCCGTTTTCCTCGACCGTATCATAGAGGGTGATGATATTGGGATGGGCGCCGATGGCGGCATGCAAGCGGCATTCACGCTTGATCCGGGAACGGACTTCCTCGTTGTCGCTCAACTCCGGCCGAACCGTCTTGACGGCCACCTGGCGAGCCAGCACCAGATCATCTGCCAGATAGACATTGCCCATGCCTCCTTCGCCAAGGGGGCGCAGCAACCGGTACCGTCCGGCAATCAGCCCGCTATCGTCGCTGACCACGACCTGGGGACGATCGGCAACAGTAGTGTCAAGCAGGGTCGATGAATCGTTCAACATGATCGGAGATCTCGGTATTTCAGGAATCCTGCGCAGAAAAGCAGCCAGAGGATGGATTGGGCCAACAGGATATAGCCACCACTATAATAAACGGTGCTGCCGAAGTCAAAACCAATCACCTCCCGGACAAAGGCAGGAATCCAGCGGACCCCCTCACCACTGATCGAGCCGAACAGGGCGGTGCAGAGCATCTCCAGCCCCCATCGCGCGGGCAGCAGCTCAGCTGCCCAACGTAATCCACTGTGCATGTGCCCGTAGAAATCAGGACCCAGACCGCCGGAAAGCAGCAATTGCGGCAGGACCACCGCAATGGCCAGCATCACCGAGAGCCGCCCTCCCGTTGCATCAACAGCGCTGAGCAGCAGGCCAATGGCCGCCGAACTCCAGGCAACGGCGACCATAACCAGCCAGACCGGCACAAAGGCGGTGTGCCGCAGGGTCGGGTTCAGCCAGCACACGGCGACAAAGACTAGGCACTGCAGGGCGGTCGTCGTCAGGCAAAAAGGAAGCTTCGATCCCAGATAGGGGAAAATCCGCAGGTGCGACATCCGTTCCCGGCGATAAATCGACCGTTCGCTGGAAATCTCCAGGCAGGCAATCAGGGTACCCGAAAAGACGGCGGTCATCACGATCATCAACAGGACGCTCATGGGCACTGGTAAATTCGCCACCCCTTCATGTCGCAGGCCATAGAGCAGATCAGTGGCCGAGCGGGGATCATAGGTTCCGGCCGGCGACAGCAGGTGTTTCAAGAGGGTTTCCATGGAGGGGCCGCCCCGGGCCACCGATGCCTGGATGGCGCTCTTGCGGGTGCGCACCGTCTCATCGGCAACAATCTCGTTGCTGTGCTGCGACAAGGTTACCAGGCCCAGGATCAAGGGCACGAGGAGGAACAGCAGTAGCCGTTTGCTCGAACTGGCACGGATATGAAGGTGACGCCGGGACAGGATGGACCAGGAACGCAATGATTCAGCCAGCGACGGACCCTGGAGCCCCTGCCTGCCAGCTTCCAGCAGACGGCGGAAAAACCTTCGCGGCCGCTGACCAGCCTCTTTCCGCTGCGCCGCCCCCTCTTCCCCCGCAGTCAGAAGAGCGTGCGCGGCCGGGGACAGCCGCCGGTCTATATTGTCCCGCCAGAAGGAGGAATTGCGATACTGCCGGGCATAGCGGCCAGCAATCTCTTGAGGCGCCGAATCCTTTTCCTCGCGGGCAGCCGGCTGTTCCTCGCCGGTCAATAAATCAAAAATCCGGGTCGGCTCGGTAAGGGGGACGCCGACCCCGCCAAAAAAAACGAGGGCCTCGTTCGGTGAGCCGAAAAAAACCAGCTGGCCCTGGGAGACAATCGCCACCTTGTCAAGCAGGGCCAGGTTGTAGAGAACATGGGTGGTGATGACTACCGTGGTGCCGTTTTGGGCCATGCGCCGGAAATGGCGCATCAAACGCTCCTCGGTGCTGGGATCGAGACCAGAGGTGGGTTCATCGAGGAACAGCAGGCTGGGCCGGACCAACAATTCGGCCCCGATGGAAACCCGCTTCCGCTGGCCGCCGCTGAGCTGGTGAATCGGTGTCCGGCGGACCTGGCTCAGACCCAGGGTCTCGATCGCACCGCCAACAATATCCGCCCGCTGGGACGAGGAAAGATCGGGGGATAGCCGCAGCCGGGCGATATAGTCGAGGCTGGCCTCCACGCTCAGTTCGGGATGGAGGATGTCGTCCTGCGGCACATAGCCGATGGTGTTGCGAAACATAGCCGAGGTGCTGTCCAGGAACATTTCATCGAGCAGAACCCTGCCCTGGTCCGGCCGAATGACGCCGCTCAAGGTGGTGAGCAAGGTGGTCTTGCCGGCACCCGATGGGCCGAGGATGCCGACAAACTCCCCCGGCGCGATAGCCAGGGTGATGTCGTCGAGCAATAGCCGCCTTTTTCTGCTCCCAAGCACTACAGACCGGGAGAGACCGACCCCTTCCAGCCGGACTGCATGACCGCATTCTTGCTGGCGGACGGTGAGCGACCCGTCGTCCTCCAGGTGCAAGTGGAAACGGGTCGAACCGATGACCACAATGTCGGTTGCCGTCAGGTTGGCGTGGCGAAGGGGTTTGCCGTTGACCCAGGTGCCGTTCAGGCTGTGGTTGTCGGCAAGATGGAGAACGCCGTTTTGGCTGGAGAGGAAAGCGTGGCGCGCACTCACGGTCGTTTCAAAGGGTAAGGGCAGGTCGCAGTCTGGAGCGCGGCCGATGGTCCACTGCGCCTTGGCGGCAAGGGTGAGATGACGGACTTCCCGGCTGCTGTGGAATTGCATGCGGAGATGGGGAGCCGCCGACCCGAGACCGATCAGATCGCCTTCCTGCAAGACAACGGAATCCACGATCTTGCGGCCGTTGACAAAGACACCGTTGGTGGAGTTGAGGTCGTGCAGCCTCAACCCCTCCTTGCCATCGGCAACCAGCCGGGCATGACGGCGCGACACGGCAGCGCCGGCGACCACAATATCACAACCGCTGCCGTCCCGGCCGATGACGGCGCCTCTGCTGTCGATGCGGTATTCCCGGTGGGCAAATCCGGGGTCCAGCGCCACCAGGTAGGCGGAGAGGCAATCAGGGGTGATAGGATGCAGTACGGTAGATTCCATGCGCGCGCTTCGAGGAATCGGGAAAAAAGGGCAGCCTCCGGCCGCTCTGAGAGCGACGGGGAGGCTGTCCGGCGGATTGGGGTTGGTACAGACTGAGCGGAGCGAAAAAAATCCTCAGTTCTTCCCAGGCACCGGTGGTCCTGCGGTTGGTGCGAAGGGATTTTTCAGATAGAGTTCCTCTTCCTTGATGGCGGGAATGGCCTTGTCAATCTTCTGCTGGGCTTCGAGGATCCGGGGAAAGGTCGGCGGCTCGATGGCTTCGAAGGAGGAGGAGTCATAATACATAATCCCGCTGCCGGTCGGGTACTCCACCCCGATTTTGACGTTGTGCCGGTCACCGTCCACCGGGATGTAGGCCCGAAAGGTGAGCACGTAATCACTCTGCATGATGTTCTGAATATCCTCAATGCTGCGGGTGATGGTCTCGTGCGCGGTGCCAATGGGATAATGCTTGCCGAAGGAATTCTTGGCCAGGGCCTGGAGATTGCGCTGTTCCTTGGCGTCAGGCGCGGTGAAGCCGAGGGAATAGATCGGCGCCGGAATCTTCATGCCGGAAATCCGGGTCATCAGATCCGAACGGCTGATGGCGCTGTCGTCATCCCGGCCGCTACCGAGCACGATGATCGATGTGGAGACGATATACTCAATATCGCTCGACGAGTCGCCGCCCACCGCCGAGCCGGCCATCTGCATGGCGGCGGCCACACCATCATAGAGCCGGGTCTTTTCGCCGCGCGGTTGCAGATCAGCCAGGCGGCGGCCGAGGACGCCGGGTTCGCGGTCGAAATTGGAAAGCATCGTATAGCCTTCGCTGCTATTGTCCAGAGCGAGGACGGCCACCTGATCCTGCGGCCGTTTGGCGTCGATGAACCGGGCCGCAGCCCGGACCATGGCCTCGAAATCGGCCCCTTTCAGCACCTTGTTGGTATCGAGGACGAGGATGGAGCGGGTGCCCTCTTCCCGGCTGCGGATCGGCTGGATGAGATACTGTTTCTTGCGCGGATCATAGGCCCGGCCTTCGACCATCACGCCGATGTTAAGCACATTGAGGTTGACCAGGGGGTTCATCTCCTGGTCAAAGGTGCGCATGTAGACATGGACAAACGGATAAAGGCCCGACTCGACCCGGAAAATTTTCAGCCCATAGCCCTGGGTGGCGGCATGACCGATATTGGCCGCCAGCGCTGCTGCCAGCACCAGCGCCAGGATGATCAGCTCCGCCGCCACTGGCTTTAATCTGTTCCATATTTTCATACCCAACTCCTTTATATCTACTGTATACGCTGCACCTGATGATCTTTACATCTGGTGAAAGGGTTTGCCAAGATTGTTGACACTTTTCCCGTTCGGGCCCTTGCTCGAGCTGTAGGCAACCTTGGTGGTGCCGGTCGAGGTGTCAAGAATGAATGCCCCGTAGCCGCCGCCCGCCTCCCAGGTGACGATCTGGAAGCGGCCGGTGCTGGAAAGCGGCACGGCCTGATCCACGTTCGCGTCGAGCACGGGCACCGCCAGGACCGGTCCATCATTGTGGACTGCGCCCATGAGTAAACCGGCCAGCACTACGGCTAGGCTCCCGAGCAGCAGGCCGCCCGAAAAATTATTCGGCCATGCGCCTTTCATTGATCAAAGCCTCCGCTGAATTTTTATTACCCAGAACCGGCTGACCGCGCAACACCTGCGCGATGTCGTCCCGCGCTTGCTGCTGTTTGACCGGTACAGCCGTCTCCTTGTTCGCCGGTGCTGCCTTGGCAGCGTTCTGTGCCACCGCGGCCGGTCCGGCACTGGCCTTTTCGACGGGCGCGGTCTTCTTTGGGGCGGGTTTGCTGTCCTCTTTCTGATTGGCCACCTCGGCCGGAGCCGCTTTTTTCACCGTCTTGGCCGGAGCCTTTTTCGCCGATGCGGCCGCGACCGCTTCGACTGGGCTGGTTCCTTCCAGTGCTTTGGCCAGCATCTCGCGGCGATTGGCCACTTGCCCCATGTTCTCGCCGAGCGAACTCCACAACTCCACATACAACTCGGTGTCGGTCGCGGCCTGGACCCCATTGCTGCCGGCCTTGAAGCTGGCCAGGGCAGCCTGGGTTCTGCTGTCCACCTGCCCGGTTACCGGCACGTTGTACCCTTTGAGATAGAGGCAGGTCTGCATCTCGCCGACTTTGTCGGTCTGGCTCAGGTTTCTGAAATCCTGGCGGATTTTTTCCAAAACCACAGGATCGGGCTTCATGTCCGGAATCAGCTTCCAGTAAGGCAGGTAGAGGTACTTGCCGACAATCTGCAAGACGCTGGTCTGCACCAGGAGCCGGATGGCCGCATGCCGCCCCTGCACTTTCTTCACCGTACCCTTGAGGCCGAAGGTCGGACCGAAAATGGTGAAGCCGAGTTCCTTTTCCGCCGCTGCCTTGTAGACATTGATCGTGTTGACGGTCTGCATCCTGGCCACGCCGGACATTGTCCGAAAATCGAGCAAATTGAAATCCAGGGTGATCCGGGCGAGGCTCTCCTTGTCTTCCTGATTGTAATCAACCGAGATGACATCACCCGGCACCCAGGACTGATTGACGTTAAACGGTTTGGTGGTCACCCCGAAATCCGTGTTGCTGCCGCGGGTCTCGAGGCCGCGGTCAAACTCGGTGATGCCGCCGGAGAGGACGATGTCCGGGATCAGTTTGCCCTGGAAATTGGAGTAGCCGGTAACCATCTGGTTGTTGATGAATACCGGGCTGTAGGGAATATAGACCACATTGCCGCCGATGGCATTGAGGGCGCTCTTGGTCATCTCAGTGATGTCACGGGGAATCTCGCCGTAGCCATAGGCAGAAAGCCCGGTGAAATCGGCGATGTCCTTGCCTTGGATGAACACCTTTTTGCCATAGATCTGGGTCATCCGGCCGAGTTCGGCCAGGGGCTTGTCAAAGCTTGTTTCCTTGACCTCTGGCATGTCCGAGGGCAGGTCGACATCAACCTGCCGGGGATCGAGCTTGGCGCAGGAGGTCAGGCTGAGAAGCACCAGCGGAATCAACAGCAGGGAGCCCGGAAAGCTCCGGGCCCGACGTCTCATATTCGCATACAGCATGTTCGTTCCTCGCCAATCTTATTTGGCAATGACGGTTTTATCGCCTTTGGAATCATCGATGATAATGATGTCGCCATTGATTTGCGCCCCTGCATCCATGATGACGCTGTTGAGCGATCCGCTGTCGGAAAGGACGACATCGCCGGAACCCGATCTGGCTTTGCTCCTGGCCCTCTGCGCGAGGTACGAGAAGTTTTTGCTCGAACTGCCGAGCTCGTTGTACTGCTGAACCCCGTCGTCGGCCTCGATCCCGTCGTTGAGATCGTCGGCCAGACAGGGTGCGGCACCAACAAAAAATCCTCCCGCCAGCAGCAGCACCAGCATCGCGGTGATCGTTCGCATCGTCCTTTCCTCCACCTCGGTTTAATTGGCCACCACGGAATCGACGGCCACGCTGGAATTATTGCCTGACATCGACACCGCGACATTGCCCAGGTCGGCCCTGGTTGTCACATCGCCCCGCTGCGCCCCGTTCATCTGCACCGAACCGATATTGAGGCGGTTATTGTTGCCGTCGATGACGCCGGTGAGGGCTTCTCCGGTCACTTCGGAGGCCACCTTGCCGGCCTTGGAATTGACCATCTGCACCGACCCGATGTTGGAGCTGTTGTTGTTGCCATGGACGGTGTTGCCGATGGAGTTGACCTTGACCGTGTTCGACACCTGGCCAGCCTGGGAATTGACCATCTGCACCGAGGCGCTGTTAACGGTGTTGTCGTTGCCGGTCGCCTGGGCGGAAACTGTGCCGGTGGCCCGCACCCGGTTGGTGACTTCACGGGCCTTGCTGCCGATCATGTTGATGGAAGCGGCATTGGCTGTATTATTGTTGCCCTTGGCCTTGGCACTGTATTCGCCGCCCTGGAGCCGGTTTTCCGCCCGGAGACCGAGAAGGTCTGCGGCCTGGCCGATCGCGGGCGCCGCCACAAAGGCCGCTATGGTGAGGATATGCACGATTTTCATGTTCGTTCTCCGTGGAGAAGAGGTTGACTGTTCCGTTTCCGGAGGAACCCCCATGCTGCGGCCACAATCAGCCGCAACATGGAAGGAGAGGAACCTTAGTTGATGGCGATGGAGCCAGCATTGGCCATATTGTTGTTGCCACCGTCAACCGATGACGAGATGTTGCCGGTGTTTTCAACTTCGTTGACCACCTTGCCCTTCACCGCCATGGAACCGCCCATGGAGATGGAAGCGGCATTGGCCTGGTTGTTGTTGCCGCCCTTGACCATGCTGGTGATGTTGCCGCTGGTGTTGACCTTGTTGATAATAGAATCGGTGGTCTGCGTCGAGCCACTGACCGCAATGGAGGCGGCGTTGGCCAGGTTATTGTTGCCACCTTTGATCGTACTGGAGATATTGCCGGCCCGCTTGATTTCATTGCGTATTTCGGCCTTCATTCCCTGCTGGGCATCTCCCTGTTGCTGGGTGGTTGCGGCAGTGGCTTCAGCAGTGGTCTCCGTGCCGGTGTCAGTGGTTGATGCGGTGGCCTCAGTACCGGTAGCCGCACTGGTGTCGGTGGCCGTCGCGGCTGTATCGGTGGTCGATGCGGTGGTGTCGGCTGGAGTAGTGGTGCTGCCGGCGCCAGCGGCCGCGCTGGATACCTGAGCAACCTGGGTCGCCGGAGCGGTGGCCGTGGCTGCGGCGGTGGAAGTCTGGGTGACCGGGGCCGTGGCCGTGGCGGTTGAAGTCTGGGTTGCCGAGGTGTTGACGGTGACGATATTGGTATTGGTGTTGGTGATCGGCTGCGCGGTAAAAGTGTTGTGGTGGATCGCCGGGCCGCTGTTCTTGTGGTGACGGAACGTCTTGCGCAGGCTGGAATCGCCGTCATCGGCGCATGCCATACCGGCGGAAAGAGCAAAGACAAGAGCAGTAGCGAGGATGGTTTTTTTCTGCATGGTGAAGCCTCCATATATAAGTTTGGGGTTAGTTGATGTGATGCCGTTCATGCTGGCAACACAAAAGCAAGAGCAATGCCAAAACCGATTTTCGAGATGCTTTCCCAAAAAAATAAAGAAAAAACAACAATTTAAAAATTTTCCACAACAAGAGATGGACAAAATCGGGGCAACACCATGCAAAACGCTCGTGGCGCTGCAGCAGGAATTGTCCGGAAATCGGACATCGCGGGGGAGAAAAAAGACTAATTGACTGAATTATGGGGCGAATGCAGGAAAATTGTGCGTGTAGGAAAAACGGACAGCGCCATGGTCAGGCTGTCTAATTCTCCGACAGCGACTGGCGGCAGCATGAGGTCAACCGGAAATATCGTATTTTTTCATCTTCTGATACAAGGTTGAGCGGGCGATGCCCACCAGGGCGCTCGCATCGGAAATATTACCGCCAGCCCGTTCCAGAGCCGCCTTGATGTGGTTCTTCTCCACTTCGTCCAGGCTGGGAAAAACCTCGAGCCTCGCCGGTTCCATCGCACCGAACTCTTCGGAAAAGTTCAGAATTTCACGCTCGGTGATCAACCGACCCTGGGACTGGACCGCCAACCGCAAGAGGACATTGCGCAACTGGCGGACATTGCCCGGCCACTGGTACTGGGAGAGGAGCTGCAGGCCGCTGTCGGAAACCCGGGGCTCCTTCCAATTGTATTCGGCGGAAAATTTCTCAAGAAAATAATGGACCAGGGGTTCGATGTCCTCCACCCGTTCGCGCAGAGGCGGCACCTTGAGGGTAAAGCAGGACAGGCGCTGGAACAGATCGTCGCGAAACTGGTTGTCGCGGATCATGGCGGCCACGTCCCGGTTGGTGGCGGTCACCACCCGCACGTCGAGCCTCCGCGCCCGGGTATCGCCCAGGCGGGTGATCTCGCCGTTTTCGAGAAAGCGCAGCAGTTTGGGCTGCAGGGTGAGCGCCATGTCCGCCACCTCATCAAGGAACAGGGTGCCACCCTCGGCCAGCTCCAGCTTGCCCGGCTTGTCGACGGCTTCATGATAGGCGCCCTTTTTCGAGCCGAACAACTCGCTTTCAAAAATACCTTCGGGAATGGCGGCGCAATTGAGGGGGATATAGGCACCTTTACGCTGGGAAAAGGTGTGCAGGGCCGCAGCCACATGTTCTTTGCCGCTGCCTGCCTCCCCCTGGATAAAAACCGGTACGCTGATGGCCGCGATCGTCCGGATGTCCTCGTAGAGCTTGACCATTTTTTCACTGCGGACGATGGTCTTATCCTTGGCGGCAAGCCTCGATTTCAGGGACTCCCGCTCCCGGTGCATCCGTTGGCGGCTGCTGAGGTTGTCGAGCAACGCTGCCCCGTGCACGGCCAGGATCTCCAGGCTGCTCTGGCTCGCCGGGTTGAAGACCCTGGGGGTGTGATGATCGAGATAGACGCAGCCAACAGCCTTGCCGTCCCGGATCAAGGGGGCACTGAGCAGTGACTGCGCCTTGTTCTTGCGGCCCTCTCCCGGATCGATACCGTCGATCCTTACCGAACGGCATTGGTCCATTACCTGCTGCACCACCTGCTGACAAACCTCCCGGCTCTCCCGGTGGGGATCAAAACAATGGGTGGCGGTGTAGAGGAGTTCGTTCTTCTCGTTGAGCAGGGCGAGAAAACCCCGTTCCGCTCCGGTCAGCTGTATCGCTCCAGTCAGAATCCGCTCTCCCAGGAGACTTTCATCATCAAGTCCCTGCAATTCCTGAAGCAAGCGGGAAAGCAGCCCCATCGGCGTCTCGTCCGTCATCGGCTCAGGGGCCGCCATGGCTGCCGACGGCAACGGTGCCGGGCCTGCTTCCAGATTGAACAGAATGGTCGCGGGATCCATTGGCCGCTGCGCAGCTGGTGGTCCACCATCTTCGATGGCGAAGACCCGGGAAGGGCGGTCGTCGTGGTGTTCGTCGATGAAGGTGAAGAAATAATTGACGATCCGGAAGGTCATGCCGTGCCGGAGGCGAATGCCGCTGACCCTGCGGTCTTCCATCCAGACGCCGTTGGTGCTGTCATGATCAAACAGCATATACTCGCCACCCTCACGGAGAACGATGGAGGCGTGACGGCGGGAGACCTGGGGCGAGGCAAGAACGATGTCGTTATCGCTCTCCCGGCCGATGGTAAGCGAGGCGGCAAACTCCACCACCCGGTAATCCTGGGCATCCTGGCAAACTATTACTCTGGGCATGACACAACGGCGAACATTGGGGTTTTGATTGGTTGCACAAAGGGTCTCAAGGACAATAGTCCCTCTTTTCAATTTTCACGCCAGAACGGGAAAACCCCTCATGCCCTGGCTTCAGAGAAAGAACAGCATAGCATTGCCATTGATTTTCGGCGATGGTTACCGTGGCCTGCCCCAAAACAAATGTCCGCAACCGGCGGAACCCCAACTGACGGATATCTGCCAATTGTTGAAAAAAATCCAAAAAACCTGCATTCTTGTTTGCGTATTCAGGAATTTCGAGCTAAATATGGAAGTTTACAAACTTGTAAGCAACTGTTGCACGACAGTTCCCCTCATACCAACTCAGAGAGTAAATCCCACGGAGGCAGGATGTTGGAGTTCAAAAAAGGCGTTGATATTCTATCAGCGGTTGGCGGTATTACAACCATCGGCGAAGCAAGGAACCTGTTTGAGCAACGACTCGACAGCCAGCACCTGGGCCGGATCGCCATGATCACGAACGAAGAAGCATTGATGAAGGTGGCGAACGCCATTGCCATGTGCGCTCCCGACCAAGTCTATATACATACCGGCAGCGATGAGGATTGCACCAACGTCCGCCGGATGAGCCTGGAGAAAGGTGAAGAACAACCGTTGACCATGCCCGGCCACACCATCCATTTCGACTTGCCCGAGGATCAGGGCCGCATGGTCGATCAGACTTTCTACATCTACAACGAGGACGAACAGGTTTCATCGCTGGCTAAGAAAGAACCGCGAGAAAAATCGCATGCCTATGTCCGCGAGCATATGCGCGGGATCATGCGGGGCAAAACCATGTTCGTCGGCTTTTACAGCCGCGGTCCGGTGGGCGCCAGGGCATCGATCCCGGCCATCGAGATCTCCAGCTCCACCTATGTCATGCATTCCGCGGAGCTGCTCTATCGTAACTGCTTTGCCGATTTCGACGCCGAGGTGGCCCGGCGGGGTGAATTCTTCACCAATGTCCATTCCGAGGGCCCGAACCGCTCGGAGGATGTGCCTAAGGCCCGTATTTACATGGATCGCAGCTGGCAGACCACTTTCTCGACCTTCTGCACCTATGCCGGCAACACCCTGCTGATGAAAAAAGGCAATCACCGCTTTGCTTCCGACTGCGCCATGTACAAGCATCATGGCGAGGAACTGTCGGAGCACATGTTCATCACCGGCATGACCGGTCCCGGCGGCCGTACAACCTATTTTGCCGGCGCGGCGCCTTCGGGCTGCGGCAAGACCACCACGGCCATGGTCGGTAGCGACTTTATCGGCGACGATCTTGCCCAGATGTGGATCGAGCAGGACGGCACCCTGCGGGCGGTCAACCCGGAAATCGGCATTTTCGGCATCATTGAGGACGTCAACCTGGAAGGCGATCCCTACCTGATGAAGTGTCTGCGCCAGCCCGGAGCAGAGGTCATTTTTTCCAACGTGCTGGTCGACGATCAGGGCAAACCTCGTTGGACCGGCGACGGCGAGCCGCTTCCCGAGAAAGGCGTCAACTATCAGGGGCAGTGGACAAAAGCAATGGCCGGGGTGCCGATCTCGCACCCCAACTCTCGCTGCACCCTGAAAGCGGAAGCGGTGGGCAACCATAATAAGGCGGTCAACGCCGACCCGAATGGCATTGTCATTAAGGTCATTACCTACTCTGGCCGGGACGCCGACACCATGCCGCCGATCTGGGTGGCAAAAACCACGGATGCCGGGGTGGCTATCGGCGCCTCCATCGTCTCCAAGGCCACCGCCGCCGAGATCGGCGCCAGCGGTGTCAACCGCCAGCCCTGGGCCAACACCCCCTTTGTCGCCGGCAGCCTGACCGACTACCTCGAGGCCCAGCTCAATTTTTACGGCAATGACAAGATGACCAAAAAACCGGTGATGGCCGGTCTCAACTACTTTCTCACTCATGAGGCCCGTGGCGGCAACGGCAAAGGACTTCTGGGGGAGAAAAAAGACGTCCATGTCTGGCTTGGCTGGTTGGAGCTGTTCACCCACGGCGATGTCCAGGCCATCGAGACCCCGATCGGTCTGATCCCGAAATACGAGGATCTGAAAAAGTTGTTCAACGAAAAGATCAACAAGGAATACCCTGAGTCACTGTACACCATGCAGTTTTCCCTCTACATTGACAACGTGGTGGCCAGGATCGATCTGCAGGAGGCGGCCTGGCGCAAGGAGGCCGGAGCCTCGGACCGGCTCTTTGCCGTGTATACCGAGCAAAAAGCCGGACTGTTGGCGTTGAAGGCTGTCAAGGGCGCCGTGGTCAAGCCCCAGGACCTCTAAGCGCACCGTTCGCCAAGCACCCATCGAGCCCCTTGCTCCGTGCAAGGGGCTTTTTTTACGGGCTGCTTCCCGCTTACTTCCCCAAGTATTGCACCGCAAAAAAAAACCGGAGTGCTTCTGCAAAAAGCATCTCCGGTTTTTTTTGTGACGGCCAGGGACCTGCATCCCGCCGCCGCTGCAAGAAGATCAGCCTTTGAGCATCTGCAGCACCTTGTCGCGGATCGCCTCAGTCCCCATGCCCTGATAAGGAATCTGCTCGGACAGGCCGCCAGCGCCGTCTTTCCACGTACCCATGGCACCGTATTTCGGCGTGTAGCCGCGTTCAAGCAGCCAGCTGCCGTAGCGGACGCCGAGGCCGGTCTTGCTGTTCTGGGTTTCGATCACCAACGCCAGGGGGCTTGCCCCCACGGCGGCCAGCGCAGCTTCATCGACCACGTTGAGCACCGGTTTGTTGATCAGGCCAAGTTCGATCCCCTCATCCTTGAGCAGCTCGACCACGTGCAGGCAGCGATAAAGCATTTCCCCATAAGACACAATGTAGCCGTCGCGGCCCTGACGGATCACTTCGTCACAATCGCGCTTGAAGACATAACCGTCACCGAAACGCTTCTCTCCGTTCTCATCAAGGATGAACGGGGTGCCGGAGCGGGTGGAGAAAACGAAACGCAGGCCCGGCTCATGGAAGATCGTGGTCAGGATGGCTTTCAACTGGAGGGCATCGGCCGGAAAATACAGCCGGGTCCGGTCGTGCTCAGCTAAGCCGTTGTCGGCAAAAAAATTGTTGATGCCGAAATGGCAGGTGTTGTCCGCCATGTCGTCCACTCCGGAGTGGGAAAAATGAGCCAGCACGTTGGCCTGATTGAGCCGGGCCATGGTGATTTCCGAGATCACCATCTCCTGGAAGGCGGCAAAGGTACCGAAGATGCCCTGTTTGCCAGGAACAGAACCGAAGCCGGCGGTCACCGAGAAGTTGTTGCGCTCCATGATGCCGCCATGGACATATACCTCCGGGCAATTCTTGCGGATGTGGTGCAGGCCGCAGGAGCCTTCCAGATCGGAGTCCACCACCAGGACCTTGCTAACGGGATTGTCGAGCCCCTGAATCAACTCGCTGACAATTTTCCCGAACTCGTCCCGGTTCTTGGCCTGCTCTGGAGTACTGCCCCGGTATTCGACCTTGACCCCTTTGGCCGGGGTCTCTTTGAGCATGGCCACGGCCGCGTCGCGGCCCTTGGCGGTGAGATAGTCAATGGCCATGGCCACTGGAATGACGTCGTGCCCCTTGGGCAGCCCTTCGATGCCAGCCACCCCCGGCGCCATCTTACGCTTGATCACCACCGCTGCCGGCCCTTGAGCGGCAATGGCCTGGCGGATGCAGGCAAACAATTGATCAATGTCCTCGCCGCCGCAGGTCTGAACATCGAGGCCGTGCCCGGAAAGGGTCCGGACTAGATCGTAGCCCTGCAAATATCCGCTGGGATGGCCGGCAATGGTGACGTCGTTGTCGTCGACCAGCAGCTTGACGTTGAGTTTTCTGGCCACCGCATAACGGGCCGCCTCGGCGTCATCGCCCTCCTGCTGGGAGCCGTCGCTGCCGAAAAGAAAGACCGTCTTGTCCGGATGGGCCTCGGCCACGCCGTTGACATGACTCCACATGTGGCCCAGACGGCCGGAGCTGAAGAAGACGCCGTCCGCCTCGTTGCGTTCGGGATGACCGTAGAATCCCTTGCCAAATTCCCGGTAATGGAGCAGGGACTCGGGTTCTTTGTAACCGTTCAGCACTGCCATCATATATTGAATGGCCACCCGGTGCCCAGCCTCGTCGAAATAGACCGGATAGCAGGCATCGGATCCCTTCATGAAACCGTCAGCAATCAGCAGTTCAGGCACAATGTCGTAGGCCCCGCCGGTATGGCCGCCCAACCCCTTGGTATTGGCCAGGGCGGTAAAAAAAACGATGCTGTCGCGCACCAGGTTGATGTTGGCCTGTAAAGCGGCGCGTTGCTCCCCGGTCAATTGCTCCTGGGTTACGGAAAACCGCAAGGGTTGGTACGTCGAGACATCAATGGGAAAGTTCATAATACATCCTGATGAGAAGAAGTTCCGGGAACGGCCATGACCGGCAGTCCCGGCATCCGTTCGCGTAGGTTAAAAAAGTACTGCACAGATAACAGAAATGCCAAAATCCGCAAGGATGATCTTACCCATCGCACCGTGCCTGGGACAAAAATTGATGGTATCGGTCAGGTTCTTTTTCTCGGAATAGAGGCTCGACACTCGCCGTATCCGTGTCCGCGCCGTTCTCTATCAAGAGCGCTCTTGCCATCTCGCTGCCGGTAGCGGTCGCCATGGGCTGATTATTTTTCCGGTCGATCATTTTGGTTTGTGATTGATTCTCAACCTCCCGTATAATGAATTGACGGCCCCGTTATTTCTCTCCCTGGCTCACAGCGGTCTTGGTTATCCACCACTCCGAGGTGCCCCTCTTTTTGATACCGGTCTGCTAAACTTGGCTGGGACAAACCGGCCTGCACGAGAACACTAACAGCTTGAAACAAGGAAACGTTGATGGTGAACACCAACGACAGACAGCAAGGGGAAACGCCACCGGCCTCTCTCCCTGCCGATGATCTCATCAGGCTTCTCTTTGAGGAGGCCGCAGACAGCATGTTCATGACCGACCCCCAGGGACGGTTGATCACTGCCAATGCCAAGGCCAGCTCCTTGACCGGTTATGCAACCACGGAGCTGATCGGCAAGCACATTGCCGATCTGATCCACCCCGAAGATCTGGCCAGGGAGCCTATCCCCCTGGAAGAGCTCGCCCTTGGAAAATTTGTCAGCAAAGAGCGGCGCCTATTGCGCAAGGACGGTACCTCCATATGGGTGGAAAACCGGGTCCGGATGCTGCCCGAAGGCAACATTCTGGGGATCACCATCGATATCAGCGAACGTAAACGGGCCGAGGAGCAGTCGGACCGAAGAACGCAAGAACTGGCCGCCCTGCACAACCTGACTCTCGCCACCAGCAGCTCACTGTCCCTGCACCAGACATCGACTGCCGCCATGAAGAGCATACAGGACTCCACCCGGGCCGATCTGGTCTTTTTGTTCCTGCGGGAAGGCGAACAATTGATGCTGCACACGGTCATGCCGCCGGACGAGTCGGCACGGCTGTTGGGCGAGGTCCCGGAACATCGGGTAGGTGAATGCATCTGCGGTCTGGCGGTGCGGGAGGCGCAACCGCTCTTCTCGATGCATATCGAGTGTGACACCCGCTGCACCAGGGACGAGTGCAAACAGGCCGGTATCCGCTCATTCGCGGCCCTACCCTTAAAACACGGCGAGGAAATCTTCGGCATCATTGGCCTGGCTTCCTTGACCATACGGGATTTCAGCACTCAAGCATCATTCCTTGAAACGCTGGCGCATCAGGTTGCCATGGTGCTGGCCAATGCTCGGTTCTACGCAACCGCTCAACGGGAGTTGGCTGACCGCCAACAGGCGGAAAAGCAACTACGCCTCACCCAATTTGCCTTGGATCATGCAGCGGAGGCCGTGTTCTGGATGACCGCCGACGCCCGCTTTTTCTATGTTAACGAAGCGGCCAGTCAGAGTCTTGACTACTCGCGGCAGGAACTGCTGACCATGTCCGTGCATGATATTGACCCGGACTATCCTCCGGAAGCGTGGGATCTGAGCTGGGAGGATCTGAAACAGAAAAAAAGCCAACAGCTGGAGACAGTCCATCAAAGAAAGGATGGTACACGCTTTCCCGTTGAGGTCAGGGCCACCTTTCTCGCCTTTGGCGGACAGGAATACAACCTCGCCTTTGTCCGCGACATCAGTGAGCGCAAGCGGGCCGAACAGACTCTGCGGGAGAGCGAGGAGCTTTTTTTCAAGGTTTTCTCCCTCTCGCCCGCCCCGATGGTCATCTCAGATATCGAAACCGGCCGCTTTATCGACGCCAATGAGCAGTGGCTGCGAATGATTGGCTACACCAGGGAAGAAACCATCGGCCACACCTCCTATGAACTCAATATTTTGGATGAATCGACCGCCAGGATGGCTATGGGCGAGAAAATACGAGCATTAGGTTTTTTCCGTGAAGAACCAGTCCGTTTTCGCACCAAATCGGGAGCATTCAAAGACACCTTGTGGTCGGCGGTGATTGTCACGCTCGGCGGCTCGGAGGTCATGCTGTCGCTCGTCTACGATTACACTGAACGGAAACAGGCAGAGGAGGCCCTGCGTTTCACCCAATTCGCCATCGATAATTCAGCCGATCAGATCTTCTGGATCGACGAGGACGCCCGGTTCACCTATGTGAACAACCATGCATGCCAAACCTTGGGGTACTCGCGGGAAGAACTGCTGCACATGACGGTGCAGGACATTGACCCGAACTATGCCCAGGACATTCGACCTGACTTTCGTCGTCGACTCGAGGAAAATAGACATCTAATCATCGAGAGCACGCACCGGACCAAAGGTGGCGTGCTCTATCCCGTTGAAATACGATCCAACTATCTGAAGTTTGGTAATCGTGCCTACAACTGTGCTTTTATCCAGGACATTACCGAACGGAAAAGGGCTGAAGAGGACGTGCGCCTGCGCAACCGGAGACTTAACGACATCATTGAGGGCACCAATGTCGGCACCTGGGAATGGAACGCAACAACCGGTGAGGTCATCGTCAATGAACGCTGGGCGGAAATGCTGGGGTACCAACTGTCCGAGCTAGCGCCCGTCACCATCGATACCTGGAATCGTCTGGTACATCCTGACGATCTGGCTCGATCTTACGAGGTCTTTGCCAAACATTTTTCTGGTGAACAACCCTATTACGAATGTGAGCTGCGAATGCGCCATAAGAACAACCAGTGGGTCTGGATTCTTGATCGCGGCCGTGTTGCCTCCTGGATTGAGGAGGGATCCCCACTGCTGGTTTCGGGGACGCATCTGGACATCACCGAACGCAGACAGATCGAACAGGAATTGTTCGAATCTCACCGGATGCTGCGTGATGTGCTGGAGACCATCCCGGTTCGGGTCTTCTGGAAGGATGTCGAGGGCAGATACCTAGGCTGCAACCGCCTCTTCGCCATGGATGCCGGGCGATCAAGCCCGGAGAGCCTCATCGGGGAGGACGATTTTGGCATAACCTGGGCGGAGCAAGCCGCGTTGTATCAAGCCGATGACCGCCAAGTTATCGAGAGCGGCCAGGCAAATATTAATAACGAGGAACTCCAAAAAGCACCCAATGGTCGCCAGGTATGGTTGCGCACCTCCAAAATTCCCCTGCGGAACAGCGCGGGCGCAATCTATGGGGTGCTGGGCTCCTATGAAGACATCACCGAGAGCAAGCGTGCTCAGGAAGCACTGACCGAGAGCAAAAATAACTTCACCCAACTCTTTCAATCAGCCCCGGTTCCGATCGCTTTTTCCGCCGAAGCCGATGACTGGGGAGTGATCTGGAACGAGGCCTGGTATCGGACCTTCGGCTATTCCCGTGAAGTGGCGACGGGGCGGAACGGTTTGGACTTTGGGTTGTGGGTCGATCCCGATGACCGCAAGCGTTTCATCGAACTGGTGAAGACCGAACAGCATGTCCTCGCCTTTGATACCTTGCTCCGGCGGCAGGACGGAGCTATCCGAAACTGCTCAATGTACGGCAGTTACATCGGTACACCCGGTAAGCGGTTGTTTATGATCGTCTTCCTCGATATCACCGACCGTAAGCGAGCGGAGCAGGCCGAGGCGGCCAACCGGGCAAAGAGCCGGTTTTTGGCCAACATGAGTCATGAAATTCGTACGCCGATGAACGCCATCCTCGGCATGACCCACTTGGCCCTGGATGCACGCGACGCCGGACAGCAGCGGCGTCTGCTGCGTACCGTGCAACAATCGGCGGAGAGCCTGCTGGGCATCCTCAACGACATTCTCGACTTCTCAAAAATCGAAGCCGGTCAGCTGCAGATCGCCCACCGACCCTTCCAACTCGATCGGCTTCTGGAAACCCTCATCTCCACCATGAATGTCCAGGCCACGGAAAAGGGACTTCAGCTCAAGGTCATCAGGACTCCCGGAATTCCGCAGACGCTGATCGGCGATGATCTTCGCCTCCATCAGATTCTCCTCAATCTGATGGGCAATGCCGTCAAGTTCACCGCCAAAGGTTCGATCACCATCCGGGTCGAGCCGGCAGTAGCCAGAACAACAGACAGCAAGAATTCGCTCCATTTCAGCGTGGCGGACACCGGCATCGGCATCCCCAAGGACAAACTCGAGGACATTTTCAAGAGTTTTGAGCAGGCCGACAGTTCCTATGCCAGGGAGTACGGCGGTACCGGCCTGGGGCTGGCCATCAGCCGCCAACTGACCACCCTCATGGGCGGGAACTTATGGGTTGAGAGCGAGCCCGGTCTGGGCAGCACCTTCCACTTGGTCCTTAACCTTGAGTCCTGCACCGACAATCTCGCCGAACCTTTGCTCGCAGACAACGAAAAACCGGGCCAGTCAGTCAAGGATCTGCACATCCTGGTGGTGGACGACAACGAGGTCAACCGCGATGTGGCTTCGATGATGCTGGAAAAGGATCATCGGGTAACCACCGCTGCCAATGGTCTGGAGGCCCTGGTAGCTTTGAGCGGCCAGAGCTTTAACCTTATTCTCATGGATGTGCAGATGCCATTCATGGACGGGTTGACCACCACCAAGATCATCCGTGCCTTGGAAGGACGCCTGCCGCTGGAAAACGATCTCCCCCCGGACCAAGTCCGCGCTCTTGCCGCGCAGTTGCGCGGCGGCCATCTCCCCATTGTGGCCATGACCGCCCATGCCATGGACGAAGACCGGGAAATCTGCCTGCGTGCCGGCATGGACGAATATATCACCAAACCCTTCCACCCGGGGCAACTCTCCGGGATATTGCAGTCGCTGGTGGCACCGGCAACATTCAAAGCAAATAGCAGAAGGAAAACAGGAGAGGCTGGCGCGACGTGCGAAAGTGCCGGCCCATTACCCCTCTTGGAGCAAATCGCCGATTACCTCCAGGCCTCCACTGGAATGACCGTCGCACAGGTGGAGCGACTTCTGCTAGCCGCTCGCCGGAGCATCAGAGACAATCTCGCCAAGGCAAAAGAGGCCCTTGAAGCCGAAGATTACCAGACGCTTGGCCGGGCCGCCCACACCCTCAAGGGCACCCTGTTGCAGTGTGGCCAGAATGATCTCGCGGGAAAAGCCGAGAAACTGGAAAGCATCGCTCGCACCAGCAGCTTCCTGTCCTGCGAGGACCTTTCAAACCATCTCCATTCCTGTCTAGCTGGGTTGGCCAGCGTGGAAGACGGCCATGGTGGAACGAAATGAGAACTCCCTTGCCAAGACAAGCACACGCCCCTTGTCTTTTCCCTTGGCGCCCGCTCCAGGAACCAAACGCAATGGAGAGCAACGAGTGCCAAACACATCCGCTCCAAACCCTGGAAAGAAGGGAGACTTGATATGCTCAGACTTTTCGGAAGTCTCAGTATTAGAGCAAAACTGCTCTTGGGTTATCTCGCCCCATTCATCCTCTTTCTAGCCGCAGGCGCTCTGATACTCTATCCGCACATCCGCCGCACCCTTGAGGCCAACATCGAAAGCGAACTGCACAATACCACTAAAACCATCCTCAACATGGTCAAAACGGCTGCCGATGTCTCGGTCAAAAACTACCTCCGGGCCGTGGCGGAAAAAAACAGGGATATCGTGGAGGCCTCCTACCGGCTTTATCAACAGGGCCTCCTCAACGAACAGGAGGCGAAACAGCGCGCGATCTCGATTCTGTTGAGCCAGCGCATCGGTGAGACCGGATATATCTACTGCCTCGACACCAAGGGGATTATCCGGGTGCATCCCGTGAAAGCCCTTCTCGGGGCTGACCTCACCCAATATGGTTTTATCCAGCAGCAATTGAACAACAGGGTGGGCTATGTCGAGTATGACTGGAAAAACCCCGGCGAAACAATGGTGCGTCCCAAGGCCTTGTATATGACCTACTTCCAGCCCTGGGACTGGATCATCTCCGTTTCTTCCTACCGGGAGGAGTTCCATAAGCTCATCCATATTGATACCTTCCGCGAGAGCATCCTGTCGATTCGGTTTGGTAAAACCGGCTACCCTTACATTATGGATTCCAAGGGGACACTGGTTGTCCATCCCTACCAGGAAGGAAAGAACATCTTCGATGCAACCGACGCCAGCGGCAGGGCGTTTATCCAGGAAATCTGCCGAACCAAAAACGGCAAAATTTTCTACCCCTGGCAAAACCCGGAAGAGAAAACACCGCGGGAAAAATTAGTCTTTTTCAATTACCTCCCTGAATTCGACTGGATCGTCGCGTCCTCCAGTTATGTGGCGGAATTCTATGAACCGCTGAAGCACATCCAACTCCTCTTTGGTGCCATACTGCTTGGCACCCTGCTGTTCCTGCTTTTCCTAACCTATTTGAATGCATCCTATATCGTCGGCTTTCTCAACAATTTGATCCAGGGGTTTCAGGCAGGCAGTGCCGGCGACTATTCGGCCCGATTGAGCAAAAACTTTGAGGACGAATTCGGACGACTGGCTGAGTATTTCAATGAGTTCATGGAAAAGCTAGGTACTTACCACATATCCCTGCAACAGGAAATCGAGGTGCGCCGGCGGTCCGAGGAGGCTCTGCGGCAATCCGAGGAAGAATTGCGGCAGTACAGTGACCGGCTCGAGGAGCTGGTTGCGGCCCGAACCAAGGAACTTTCCGCCGCCAAGGAGGCCGCGGAAAGCGCCAACAGTGCCAAGTCGCTTTTTCTTGCCAACATGAGCCATGAAATCCGCACGCCGATGAACGCCATCCTCGGCATGATGCATCTCGCCCTGGAAGAAAGCAACCAGGAACGGCAGCAGCGATTCCTGCATACAGTAAAACAATCGGCTGAAAACCTGCTCGGCATCCTGAATGACATCCTCGATTTCTCCAAAATCGAGGCCGGCCAGATGCATTTCGATCTCCGGCCCTTCCAGCTCAGCCCGCTTCTCCATACCCTGGCCTCGACCATGAACGTCCAGGCCACTGAAAAAGGACTCCAATTCGAGGTGATTGAGGATCCCGGCCTGCCGCTGGCTGTGATCGGCGATGACACGCGTGTCCGCCAGATTCTCCTCAATCTGGTGGGTAATGCCATCAAATTTACCGACCAGGGCACGATCACGCTCCGGGTCGAACCGGCTCCAGACCGGGCAGCGGCAGGAAAGCTCGCCCTGCATATCAGCGTGATCGACACCGGTATCGGCATTGCCCCGGACAAACAGGAAGCCATCTTCAAGAGCTTTGAACAGGCGGACAGCTCCCATGCCCGCCTGTACGGCGGCGCCGGCCTTGGACTGGCGATCAGCAAGCAATTGGCCACGCTCATGGGGGGCTCTCTGTGGGTGGAGAGCCAACTCGGCCTGGGCAGCACCTTTCACTTGATGCTTAATTTCGATGCCTGCACCGACGACCTGACCGAACCAGCCGCTGCCGCTGCCGGCGCTGACCCTACAGCTAGGGGCGATCTCCGCATTCTGGTGGTGGATGACAACGAGGTCAACCGCGACGTTGCCTTGATGATGCTGGAAAAGGCGCATCGGGTGACCACGGCCACCAACGGTCTGGAGGCTTTGGCGATGGTGGCGGCCCAAACCTTTGATGTCATTCTGATGGATGTGCAGATGCCGGAGATGGACGGCCTAGCGGCCACCGCCGTTATCCGCACCCTTGAGCAGGGGCTGCCGCTGACAGAAAAACTGCCGGGGGATCTCGTCAGCAATCTCGACCACAGGCTGCGCGGGGGGCATCTTCCGATCATAGCCATGACCGCCCATGCCATGGGGGGCGACCGGGAGAAGTGCCTGGCCGCCGGCATGGACAGCTACATCACCAAGCCCTTCCAGCTGGCGCAGCTCTCCGCGCTGATGCACACGCTGGCAACAGTGGCTCCGCCGGATCAGATCGAAAAAGAACCCCCGGCGACCGAGCACCTTCCAGATCACCCACCGAGCTTGCTCGAGATCGCCGCCCATATCCGGAGCACAACCAAACTGACCGATCCACAAATCGAGCGCATCCTGACCGCTGCCCGCAGGAGCATTGCCGATAACTTGGCCAAAGCCAACACCGCTCTCGCAGACAGTGACTATCCGGCACTCGGCCGGGCCGCCCATACCCTCAAGGGAACCCTGCTCCAGTGTGGCCTGGCCGAACTGGCGACCAAGGCCGCAGAAATTGACCGAGGCGTCCGCGCCCACAGCGACCTGCCCTTCGATGATTTTCTAGTCACTTTGAATGCCAGCCTGGCGGAACTGGCTGGCAACGACCGCAAGGATGCCGCAACATCATGACCCTATTCAAGAACATAGGCCCAATTGCAGACGATTTACACTATTGAAAACCGGGAAATAATGGTCCCCCAAGTGGGTCGATGCGTTTTCTATTGTCGAGGCGACATCCTGAGAAGAGGCGGTGAAGTAATTCAGGATACACCCGCCTAACCTTATTCTTCTTGATGTCATCATGCGTGGCGTGGACGATTTTGCCGGCTGCAGAGCCCTGGGTACCCTGCCCGGCGGATCTGGCGGAGTGAAAGCGAAGACTTTGGGGACGACTTCTTGCGGGGGGATCAGAGGAGATCGTGTTTCTGTTTCATTTCCTTGTAAACCAACTCTGAAAAATCACGGATCGCACCACCGCTGGCATGCATCCATTGTTTATAATTCGCCGGTTTTGTCGGGCGTTCAACGATGCCCACAAGGGCATAGGGAACCTTGCGGCCATCCTTGGCCCGTGCCACCAGGATCCCCATGTCGCCACAGAGATGGGCAGTGGTGCCGGTTTTATTGTAGACTGCCGTGCCGCGAGGGACTTCCGTGCCATACAACAGACGATCAGGACCAGGCAGCGACATCACCCGGAGCATTTCCTTGGAATTCGGCAGTTGATAATTCCATAGCGCCCTGAGAAATTGAATATAATCTGATGGTTGTGCGCTATTTTTATACGTTCGTCCATCTGCAGGAATGTATTCCTTGATCCTGACCTGCGAGAACAATTGTCCGTATTCCTTTTTTAACAGCGCCTCACACTTGATGGGTCCGCCAAGCTGCCGGATAAACCAATTGGTCGCCGAATTGCTGCTGTGCTGAATCATGGCTTCCATCATGTGGCGATGCTGGGCTGTATAGGTGGCTTTTCCAGTGTCGGCCTGGTGAAAAAAAGCCAGAGCCACAAAGGGTTTGATCATGCTTGCGGCCTGAAAGGGGCGATGAGAGTTAATGCTGACCATATAGCTGTTGTTGGTGAGATCATAGGCTGCCCAGGCAGTTCGTTCTCGTGGCTGTATTTTTCCCTTGCTCGTCTGTTCTTTGAGAAAGGCTCCCATCCTGCTGTTCAACCCGGCCTGCGCATCGGGGGGAAGAGGTTGTTCCTTGAGCTGGGCCTCTGCCTTCTGGTTTTGGGTGGCCGGTGATTGACCGTCGTTTGCCGCCTGTTGCTGACTGTCCTGAAGTCTGGGGGCAGATGAGACTGGAGGGACGACCACTCGAGCGTGCATCGTTTGGGTGGCATCGGGAAGGGTGGATGGGCCATGGATAACCGGCTGTTCCATGGCGGGTACAAGGGTTAGGTTAACGTTTCTTTTTTTCAGCAGCACCGCATGATGCTGAGCAATCCTGAGAACATCGGCCTTGCTCTGCCAACAGCGGTAGACGATCGCCCAGGTCCGGGAATCAATTTTTTCTATAACCAGCTTATCGTCGGCCTGGCCACCAAGTGATTTTTTGAAGTAGGCATAGTCCTTTTTTAAGGAAGTCAGATTCGATCCTTTGGCATAACGGAGATGATACAGGCTGTGATAGCTGGTCTTTTGGGTGAGTTGAGCCGGTTTGAGACCTGCCCGTCGAAGTTTCACATTGTGCTTTTCAGCGATTTTTTTCGCCTGCTCCGGCGTGCCGCTGATGCTCCAGACGATGCCGTATTCTTGACCGCGTCCGACCATCCTGAGCTGGCGGTCGATGGTCAATTCAAGCAGGGACGCCAGGCGTTCCCGGTAGGCGAGAAGACGCTGCTTCTCTGTATCCCACGCATAGACGAGGGTATAGTGCTGGACGTGAGCCGCGCCGGCGCCAGTCGCCTTCACGAGAAAAAGGAATACAATGAGCGTGAAAATTTTATATAATCGCATCGCCTAAAACCTGGGTCGATTTTGTGTTGCTATGAATGGCACCGCCCTCTCACGAGGAAGCATTGCCATTCCGCTGCCAGCGTTCGTCATACATAATCCCGATCGGCGATTTGATGCAAACCAAATTGAAACGTGACGGTGGAGGCGCGGCGAGAAATGTGCTACATGAAAGAGGCTCTTGGGAATGCCGCCTCTTTTCAGTGTCCAGCGGCCTTTAGAAGAATAGGAAAATTTGATATTTTTTGTTTCCGAGAACAATTTCACCTGCAGCAACAACGACAACGAACCGAAACACCAGGAATATAATGAAGACTATCTGGAAGTTTGAGCTTACACCTAACCGGATTCAATCCGTTTCTCTACCCTTTGGCGCTAAAATCCTCACTGTGCAGACCAAAGGAGACAATGCACCGCTGATGTGGGTTCTGGTTGACCCAGATATGCCCCCGCAGGAACGGCAACTGGGGATCTACACCACCAACACGGCAGTGCCCGACGAACCGGGGAGGTATATCGGCACCTTTTTCATCTACGAAGGCAGTCTTGAATTCCATGTTTTTGAAATGGACGAGGCGCCTTCGTCCGAGGTAGCCCCTTAAGGTGCTTGCGCCTCAGGTAAAAACCACGGTGCGGTTTTGATACACCAGGATCTGGCGCTGTAGATGATGCCAGATGGAGCGGGACAGAATCAATTTTTCCAGATCCCGGCCCTTGCGTACCAGATCTTCCACCGAGTCGGCATGGCTGACTCGGATGATATCCTGGGCGATGATGGGGCCGGCATCGAGTTCGTTGGTCACGTAGTGGCTGGTGGCACCAATCACCTTCACCCCCCGCTCAAAGGCGGAATGATAGGGTTTGGCACCTGGAAAGGCGGGCAGAAAGGAATGGTGGATATTGATGATCCGGTTTTTGTACGGTCGAATAAATTCTTCGGAAAGGATCTGCATGTACCGGGCGAGGACGATGAATTCGATCTGGTGTTCCTTCAGCAGTTGCAGTTGAGCCTGTTCTTGTTCCCGCTTATTGTGCTCATTGATTTCGAAGCAATGAAAATCAATCCCGAATTGGTGTGCTACCGGTTCGAGGTCGGGATGATTACTGAGAATTAGGGGAATTTCAACCTCAATTTCCTGCGATTTCCAGCGGGAGAGAATGTCGTAGAGGCAATGAGGCATTTTGGAGACGAACAGGGCCATGCGGGGCACCTCATGGGAGAAGTGCAACTGCCACTGCATGTCATATTTTTTGGCGATCAGGGTGTCAAAATACTCACCGATCTTGTCATCTGGGATGATGAAATTGTCCAGTTCCCACTCAATCCGCATAAAAAAAACCTTGCGTACGATATCGACGTGCTGATCGAGATAGGTGATGTTGCCATTGTTTTTATAGATAAATTCGCTAACGGTGGCAACGATCCCCTTGCTGTCGGGGCAATGAATCAGCAGGATGGCGGAGGCGGATTGTTGTGCGGAATGAATTGCGGTCATGGATATTGAGGCGCTGTTGGCCGGTAGCAAAAAGGATAAGGGCAAATCCTGGCTTGGTGCAGGATATGAGTTGCAGGCGCAAGATATATTTTTCCTGTTGAATCCGCAAGCTGCGGTTGCAACATTTCTTCATGCCAATCCAAAAAATGCTTTCCTTACCAATTCTGCCAGACTTCAACCCGGTTTGGGCCGGGTGAATGCGCAGAAAAAAACCAATCCCTCTTTTCGTCTGGAACCGGACGAGTTCAGTTCTCTTCGATCCGTCGGCGAAACCAGGTCAATTGGTGGTTGCGGATTGTATCCAGATCGAGGTGATAGATATCCGGCGGGAAGAGGAATGTAATCACGCCGGTGTCGAAGATCCGCTTGACCTCGTATTCGTCGTGCGCCACGTCGCGCTGGTAGATGTAGTTGAGATAGGAACGGTTGGTGTGGATGATAAATTCAATGCGCATGCCGCCGGTGCGGGCAAAAAATTTGAGCATCGCGGTCTTGCCCGAACTGCCGGTGGCGGTGCTGCGGTACTCACCGCCGGTCAGGGTGTCGGAGATGTCCTCCAGGGTCATGAACGAATCGGCCCGAGCTGCGCTTCTGGTGAGATGGCGAACGAACCGCTTGACATCGTTGACTGAATTAAGCACCGCCATTAAGCCAAGTTCATCGTCAACCGCGGAGGCAGGATTTTTTTCATTCTTGCGCAGAAGCTTTATCACCTTGGCGGCAGGTTCTTTTTTGCGGATGGTGACGTAGATGGGAATATCAACGCCGTTGTCACGGAACCGGCGCCGTTTTAACAAGGTCAGTTTTTCACCTGCCACCGGACGAACAGAGCGCGCCTCTTCCTCGGAAAGTACCTTCACCGTTTTACAGCTGAAATCGCTCTGATTGTGGACGCTATAAAGGTAACGGATGTCGAGTTCGCCGATCCTGTAATCCGGACTCCAGACAAAAGCATTGAGGAACTCAAGGAAATCAAGGAACTTTTCACCAATTTTGGTCTCCCGCTCCCTTTGGTCGATGGAACCGGCCAGACCCATCAGCGCTAGTTTCCGTTTGGCCTCGAAGCGTGCTTTTTTGTGATAGCGATCGTCGAAAAGGGCCAGCAGCAACTCGACCGGATCCCAGGCGGTGACAATCTCGTTGGTGGTTTCTATATGGGCGCTATAGGGGGCCAGTACCTTGGCCCGCAATGAATTGATAACGTCGTCGGCGGTGCGGGCGTATTCGTGGAGGTGACGGACAACTTCTTGATGAGTGGAACCGATGCCGAACATGTTGCCAAGCAACATGTGAGCGCGTTCCGCCGCCCTCGCTCGCAACTCTTTGTCATGGATCAGCGCCAGGATTTCATCATAGGTATTGATGCCTAACAGGTCGAAGATCTGATTGCGCACCGAGCGGTATTTGGTTTTCAGCAACTGATTCGCATGAATTTTTTGCACCCAGATCTTAGTCTCACGGGAAAAGGGATGAGCCAGGGGCGGTACATCTTCAATGGCGAAGGGGCCATCTTGCAGCATGGCCGAAAAAACAGAGTATTGATCGAGAAGACTCATGAACGTGCGGAGAAGAGGCAGATTCTGCCACTTAAGGCGAAGATGCCACCCAATATTATACGACCAGAGTGGAGATTGGCTGCCAGCAACCCATGGAGCACCATGAGTTGCTGGCACGAAAAAATGTCCTTTTCATCCAAATGGTGACGAACCGCCCGGAAATTCAGTTGGTATTGATTGTTTCCCGAACCGTTGCAACTCGCCAAGCAACCCATCTGGAAATTATCGTTCCAACTCCCCTGACAGTACCGGGTGCGGAGGAAGTGCCGACCAGCCACAATCAGCTCGTTTTCTACGCGATCTGCTCAAAAATCGATTTTTTTGCTCCACAGACAGGGCACTTCTCCGGAGCCGATCCCAGCTCGATATAGCCGCACACGGGACACAGATAAAACTCACTGACGTCCATATCCACACCTTTTTTCACTGCATCGAGGGCTTTGGCGTAAATTTTTGCATGAACGGCTTCCGCATCGACCGCAAATTTGAACATGGTCTTCGCTTTATGTCCATCGGCAACGGCAAGATCAACCATGGGCGGGTACATTTGCGTAAATTCATAGGTTTCGCCGTCAATGGCGGCCTGGAGATTTTCCGCTGTGGACGCGATCATATCCAGTGCCTTGAGATGTCCTTCAGCGTGAATACGCTCTGCCTCGGCGGTTGTTCGAAACAGTTTGGCAATGTTGACAAAACCGTCTTTCTCAGCTTTTTTAGCAAAAGCCCGATATTTTTGATTGGCTTGGCTTTCACCGGCAAAGGCTTCCTTTAAATTGTCTTTTGTTGTTGTCATTGTTTTCCTCCGTGTTGATTGTCTTTCCAATTGAGATTTTTCCCGTCCGAGTCCCACTCCCTCATCTTCCCCCCTGGGGGGCCTTGCAAGAAAATGGTACAGACCGACTCTGAACCAGCATTTGCTTAGGGTTCTTCAAACAAACAGGCCAACACTACTCCATCCCCTTATGAGAGGCAAGTGCAAATAAGAACAAAAACCATTTAGCACATCTTCCCAGTATTCGATTAATTTTTCCGGTTGCCAAATACCAGTTTGCCCCCCAAGTGACCGGCCACTCCAACTGCTCCCACCAGTAAAAAAGACAGAAAAAGGAAAACCCAGCGGCCATTGGAGGCGGTGGTCATGATATCAGGCTGCACCGCCCGCCAGATGATCAGGGAAATAAGAAGGATCACCGAACTACCTGCGGCGCTGATTTTGATTTTGAAAATGGGGGTCAAAGCACCGCGATACCGTTTTTGCCACACCTCGTAGCCTGTGAACAGGACCAGTGGGATGGAAATCAGGACAAACACAAAACTGTAGAGGGCGGCGGTTTCAAAAAGCGGCAAGCCGAAAAATGCGGTGATCAGCAAAAAGACCAGCGCCATCGGTAGAATGCCGTTCGGTGTATGCACCATAATCGGATGGAGATGATGTTTGACGATCAACTCCGAAGCCAAGGTATGGGCTCTGATAAACAAGGTTGGCGGAACTGTGGGAGATGGATTGGGTTGCGCAACCTGTTCCGTGCTCTCTCCCCCTGGAGCGGTATTTTCCACCACTTCGACAAACATGGTTTTGTCGGCCGAACAAACCGGACACTCGTCCGGCGGTTCCTCTCCTTCATGAATATAGCCACAGACCGTGCATTCCCATTTTTTCATAATTGACCTCCATGGAAAGTATGAATGACGGGAACCGATGGAGACCGGATGCAGGGGGTGCACTCATCATTCCCAATTCGATAAAGTGAAAGCAACCAGCAATGATGACTATTTCCTGTGCCCTCTCCTTGCAGAAAAATCAACGGGCGAGCACTTCAGCTTCTTGTTTAAGGTCGCGCTGAAACAATTCAGAAACAGCCTCCTCACACCGTTTATTTTGGTAGAGAACCTGATACACCTGTTCCAGAATCGGCATTTCCACCTGGAGATCAGCGGCCAATTTGTAACAGGATTTCGTTGTTTTGACGCCTTCCGCCACCATCTTCATCTCACTCAAGGCCTGCTCCAGAGTCAATCCTGACCCTAATTTCAACCCGACGGTACGATTCCGGCTCAAGTTGCCCGTGCAGGTCAGAACCAAATCGCCAAGACCTCCAAGGCCGGCAAAGGTTTGCGGCTCGCCGCCCAGCGCCACACCCAGGCGGGTAATTTCAGCTAGTCCCCGTGTTATCAGGGCGGCACGGGTGTTGAGGCCGTAGTTGAGACCATCGCAGATGCCAGCAGCAATGGCGATGACGTTTTTCATCGCGGCGCTGATCTCAAGACCAATGATGTCACTGGAGGTGTAGACGCGAAAATAATCGGTGGAAAAAAGGTGCTGCACGGTTTCAGCTGCGTGCAAATCGACAAAGGCTACCGTGACTGCTGTAGGTTGCCGGTCGGCCACCTCCGCGGCGAAACTGGGACCGCTCAACACTCCGAGGCGAATGTTGTTTCTATCGTGGCCCTCGGCCCGCATGATGCCGGTCATGGTCATGCCACTTTCAATCTCTATACCCTTGACTGCGGACACCACAAGCGCGTCATCCCGCAGAAGTGGAAAAATTTGGCGATACACCTCACGGTAACCATGCGAGGGCACCACCATCACTACGCACCCTGCATCTTTGACCGCGTCGGAAATCTCTCCCGTTACCTCAAGCGCATCCGGAAATTCATGTCCCGGTTGATATCGTTTATTTTCCCGCTCTCTGGCCAGTTGCTCGATATGTTCCCTGTCCCGGTCCCAAAGTGCAACTGGGCACCCTTTGCGCGCCAACAGCAGGGCGAGGGCCGTCCCCCAGCTTCCAGCCCCGATCATCGCGACTTTATTCATCGTCATACACCTCTTCGAACCCGTCATCCTCGCCATCGACTCCCTCTTCCCTGGCGAGCATGGACATGTCGACCACAAATTCTCCCTCTTCCAGGTTGATCAGACAAACCCCTTGGGTGTTGCGGCCGATAATGCGGACGGTATCCATAGGCATGCGGATAATCTTGCCGGAATTGGCGATGAGCATCACCTGGTCCTCGTCATCCACCGGCTGCACCCCGACAACATTGCCGTTGCGTTCACTGGTCTTGATGGTGAACACGCCCTTGCCGCCCCGGTTTTGGAGCGGGTACTCGGAAACCGCGGTGCGCTTGCCATACCCGTTTTCCGTGACCGTGAGAATCGAATCGTCGCTCTGCAAGACCGCGACACCTACCACCTCGTCATCCTCACCCAGACTGATCCCTTTGACGCCGGCGGCCAACCGCCCCATGGCACGGACATCGTTTTCATGAAAATGGATGGATAGGCCCTTTTTGGTGACAAGGATGATCTCATCATTCCCCGAGGTGATGGCTGCTGAAAGAATTTCATCGTCATCACGAATAGTCAAGCCGAACTTACCCTTGCGCATCGGCCGTTTGTATTCGGAAATAAACGTTTTTTTCACGCGACCCAGCTTGGTGACAGTGAGCACGGAAACACTGTCGTCCATGTTGGCGAGATCGGCCACCGGCAGGATGGCCGCCACTTTTTCACCTTCTCCAAGCTCCAGCAAATTGACGATCGCTTTGCCACGCGCGGTTCGGCCTGCGAGCGGTAATTCGTAGACCTTCCGCCAGAACACCCGTCCCCTATTGGTAAAAAAGAGGAAGGTGTCGAGTGAGGAGGCGGTGTACAGATTGACGACAAAATCATCATCCAGGGTCACCATCCCCTTGATCCCCTTGCCTCCACGACGTTGCGCCCGATACAGGTTGATGGGATTGCGCTTGATGTACCCGGAATGGGAGATCGTCACCACCATCTCCTCGGGTGTGATCATATCCTCGGGTAAAATCTCATCCGGCGCATCAATGATTTCAGTTCGCCGGCCATCGCCGTACTCCTCGCGAATTTTTTCAAATTCCTCACGAATAATCTGGGTGACCAGGTTGTCATCGTTGAGCACTTGGTTCAACCACCCTATCTTTTCGATTATCTCATTATAATCACTTACTATTTTGTCGCGCTCCAAACCAGTGAGGCGCTGTAGACGCATATCCAGAATGGTCTGGGCCTGAATTTCGGAGAGCTCAAACCGTTGCATCAACCCCTCTTTAGCCACCGCGGGATTGGCTGACCCCCTTATCAGTTTCACCACCTCGTCCAGATTGGTGATGGCAATCTTCAACCCTTCGAGAATATGGGCCCTTTCCTCGGCCTTACGCAGCTCGTATGCAGTCCGCCGGTAAATCACGGTCTTGCGATGAGCAAGAAAATGCTGGAGAATCTGTTTGAGATTAAGGACTTCAGGCTTGTTGTTGACGATGCAGAGGAGAATGATGCCAAAACTCTTCTGCAATGGGGTCATTTTATACAACTGATTGATGACGATTTCCGGGATCTCGTCCTTGCGGAGATCTAACACCACCCGTACGCCGTGCCGGTCCGATTCGTCCCGGATCTCGGCGATCGAGGTGATCCGTTTTTCTTTCACCAGCAAGGCGATTTTTTCCACCAGTGACGCTTTATTCTGCTGAAAAGGGATTTCGGTGATGATGATTGATTCCCCATGAGCTCCGCGCTGCTCTATGTGGGTTTTGGAACGCATGATGATCACGCCGCGCCCGGTCTCATAGGCCTCGCGGATTCCAGCCCGGCCGCAGATAAAACCACCGGTGGGAAAATCTGGCCCAGTGATGATTTCCATCAACTGGTGCACCGTGATCTCGGGATTTTCCACCAAGGCGACCAGCCCATTGATCACCTCGGTCAGGTTGTGCGGCGGAATCTTGGTGGCCATGCCCACCGCAATCCCTTCTGAACCGTTAATGAGGATATTGGGGATTTTGGAGGGGAGAACCGACGGTTCTTGCAGGGAATTATCGTAGTTGGGAACGAAGTCGACCGTTTCTTTGTCGAGATCGGCAACCAGCTCCTGGTCAAGCCTGGTCATCCGTGCTTCAGTGTAGCGCATGGCCGCAGCAGAATCGCCGTCCATGGAGCCAAAGTTACCTTGGCCATCCACCAAGGGATACCGCATGGAAAAGTCCTGGGCCATCCGCACCAGGGTGTCATAGGCCGCTGTGTCGCCATGAGGATGATACTTACCAATAACATCACCGACGATGCGCGCCGATTTGATATAGGGCCGGTTATAGGTGTTACCCAGCTCGCGCATGGCAAAGAGGGTGCGACGATGCACCGGCTTCAAGCCATCGCGGACATCGGGCAGGGCCCGGCCGATAATGACCGACATGGCATAATCCATGTACGACTTCCGCAACTCCCTGGAGATGGCGATGGTGGGCTGTTGACCACTTTCTACTGAATGTTCCGTCATTATGAATTCCTGATAAACTCTGGCTTAAGGGGATACGATAGGCAAGGTGTCAAATGTCGAGATCCGCAACCTCAAGGGCGTGATTCTGAATAAATTCCCTCCGGGGTTCAACCTTGTCTCCCATGAGCGTCGTGAATATATCATCCGTCATTTCGACATCATCGATTTTAACCTGGACTAGCATTCGATTGGCCGGATTCATGGTGGTGTCCCACAATTGCTCCGGATTCATCTCACCTAAGCCCTTATACCGCTGCAAATGACTGCCTTTGAAGGTTTCTTCGCGAACCAATTCAATCAATCGGTGCCAATTGTCCGCGCTTAACACCACTTCCTGCCCACTAGTTGCTGTTCTGGTGACACTGAAGGTAACAGCCAAGTAGGGTTTGATGGTTTTATAGAGTTCAATGGCATGGCGATACTCGTTAATCAACGGGATATTCGGCCCCAAAACGGTTGCCATGTGTCCTTGTCCCTGAAATATGATTTCGCACTCGAAGCAGGCCGGGCGCCAGGAACAGGAGCGAACGGCTCCTATCTTAGCTCCCAAACTTGTCAATTGGTCAATTAAGGCGTCGACAAAAGCCCTGTCTTCGAACTGACGGGCTGAGTGCACATCGTTTTTGAGTAAAAAGAGAGCCAGTGGTTCGGAAATGTTTAACCGTTCCAAGAAGGCCAGAACTCGTTCAAAGGCTGAGAGTTTGCGCAGGACACTCACCAAATCCGCTTCGGCGATGAGCACCTCCTGATCTGTTTGGATGCGCATCAACTGACTGGCCTGGGAATAGAGATAGGTGTTGAGGGCCTCATCGTTGAGAAAATATTGCTCTTTTTTCCCTTTTCCCAATCGATACAGCGGTGGCTGCCCAATATACACATGGCCGTTTTCTATGAGCGGCAGCATTTGCCGGTAAAAAAAGGTGAGCAGCAGAGTCCGAATGTGTGCGCCGTCAACATCGGCGTCGGTCATGATGATAATTTTGTGGTACCGGAGCTTGTCCAGCTCAAACTCCTCGCTCCCTATCCCTGTTCCCAGGGAAGCAACTAGTTGCTTGATTTCTTCGGAACCCAGAATTTTGTCAAATCGCGCCTTCTCCACATTCATGATCTTACCGCGCAGGGGCAGGATAGCCTGAATGGAACGGTCCCGGCCCTGTTTGGCCGAACCTCCGGCGGAATCACCCTCAACGATAAACAGCTCCCGTTGAGCTGGATCCTTGCTTTGGCACTCTGCAAGCTTGCCCGCCATCATCACCGAAAGGCTGCCCTTTTTACGCGACAGGTCTCGGGCTTTGCGCGCGGCGTCTCGTGCGCGCGCCGCTTCTACCGCTTTGTTCAAAATACTGCGGGCCACCGCTGGGTTTTGCTCCAGATAGGCCCCTAGCTTTTCGTTACTGATTGATTCAACAATGGATTTTACTTCCGAGTTGCCTAGTTTAGTTTTAGTCTGCCCTTCAAACTGGGGATTAGGCACCCGGACCGAAATAACGCAGGTGAGGCCTTCGCGGACGTCGTCCCCTCCCATTTTCTCTTTGAGATGTTTAGGAACCAGATCATCGCTGGCGTACCTATTGATGCATTTAGTCAGGGATGCTCTAAATCCGGCAACATGGGACCCACCTTCCCTGGTGTTGATATTGTTGACAAAAGAAAATAACCGCTCGGAATAGCCGTCAAAATACTGAAAACAGATATCAACTTGGACGTTGTCGCGTTCTCCTGAAATAAGGATGGGATAAGGGTGCACACAGGTTCGGTTACGATTGAGGTATTCGACATACGACACTATACCTCCGTCGAAATAAAAAGTGTCCTCAGCGCCATCCCGCTCGTCCTTGAGCATTATGCGGATGTTTTTGTTAAGAAAAGCCAATTCCCGCATTCGCGTTTTTACTATCTCATATTGAAACTCGAGTGTTTCCGTGAAAATATCAGAATCGGGTTTGAAATAGATACTGGTCCCTGTTTGTTCGCTGGTGCCAATAATTTCGAGATCGCTTACACGTGTGCCGTATGCATAAGTCTGCCTGTATATCTTACCGTTACGACTCACTTGAGCCACGGTGCGAACACTCAAGGCGTTGACGACCGAAACACCGACCCCGTGTAAACCTCCAGATACCTTATAAGTGGAATGATCAAATTTACCGCCTGCATGCAAAGTGGTCATGACCAATTCCAGCGCGGACATCTGCTCGGTGGGATGCATATCCACCGGGATACCTCGGCCGTTGTCTTCCACCGTTACCGAGTTATCTTCATGAATGATGATACTAATAGTGTTGCAATAACCAGCAAGTGCTTCATCTATGGCGTTATCGACTACTTCATAGATGAGATGGTGCAGTCCCTCTGCTGCTGTATTGCCAATGTACATAGAGGGTCTTTTGCGGACAGCTTCAAGTCCGTCCAGAACTTTTATCTGTTCAGCTCCATACGATGTTTCGTTTTGCTCGCTCACTTTTTTCCTTTTATTACTTAGATTTTGAAAATTTTTTAAAATATTTATTTTAATGAAAATACTTTTTAAATTTTCATTGGCATTATAATACTAAGAAAACCTATATCTTCTTCAGAAGATATCATGCATGGACTTTCCTGATTATTTATGCTTGCTATAATAATATTACCCTCCATAACTTGGAGACTTTCTATAAAATATCTACAATTAAAACCTAAAGAAAGAGGTTTTCCAGAATACTCAATAGTTATTTCATCTTTTGCAGAGCCAAAATCGGCATTCTGAGAAGTTAATATCATTTTATTTTCTTGTATATCAATCCTTATTGCATGAAAAAGATCTTCTGTAAAAAGATTTATTCTTTTTAAACCTTCAAGAAAACGAAGCCTGTCAATATAAATGGAATTATCTTTCGATAGAATATTCAGAAGTCCTTGAAAATCAGGGAAATCTCCTTCCATTAAACGAATAATGAGGAGAGAATCTTCGCTTTTTAAAACAATTTGTCTTTCTTCAATACCAAAGGTAAATGAATTTTTATTTTCACAAAATTTTCGTATTTCCTGTACACCTCTTCGAGGAATAAGCGTCGTGGAATTCATTTGCAGCGCATCAAGGCTGGTATCGACTTCCCTGCTCATCATCGTCAAACGATGACCGTCTGAGGAAATCATCTTTAAAAAAAGATGCTCGTCTTTTTTCACTTTTTGCAGCAAAGCAGCAGTCAAAGTGAACATGTTTTCTTTATCCAATGCTATAGAATATATCGTTTTATCAACAAGATCTGCCAGAACGGCACTTTCGATCTGAACCAAATTTTGTTCGTTGTACGCAGGAATTTGCGGAAATTCATCAGCCACCATGCCTGCCAAGCGATAAAGACTCGAACCAGCGGTAATTTCTACCCAATGATTGTCCAATTCCTTGAACGAAATGGAAACGGATCCGGATTCACGAGCCAGTTCAAACAGCTTTTTCGAAGGTAGGGTCAGGATTCCTGTTTCGAAAACTTCTGCGGCCACGATTTGTTTTAAGCCTATTTCCAAATCAGTCCCCGTTAAAACAACATGGTCGGGTCTGACATCAAGTAATACATTCGCCAAGATAGCCAGGGTTCCTTTTTTACTGGTGATGTTCTGCTGTGCACTGATAGCCCTGAGGAGATCATCCCTGTTTATATTAAAGTGGAAGGCCATAATAACTTTCCTTTTATATAGAATTTTATTGTTGGTATTAACGGTGTGAGAATGTTGATTTGTTATTTAAAGTATTGAATTTTAGATAAATTATATGTTGGATAAAATGTGTGCGGTGTGCTTGGTTAATATTGGTAAAAAAAGATGTGAAAAATTTTTCTTTTTTAAACAGGTTTTCCCACATATTTTTAACAATTTTATTAACAGTTGAACAAACGGGAAAAATACTCGAAAATCTCTGAAATATCAAATAAATAATTTATTAAAAAACCCCAGGAAACAATGCAAAATCAATTAAATATTGTGCTTAAAAGGGCCTGTGAGAAAGGACTGGCTGATGGGGTGTATTCCGGCGTTTCGGCAGCGGTCAGTGTGGTTAAAGAAAAGGTCCGTTATCAGGGTTGGTTCAGTGGCGGAGTAACTCGAGGCGATCAATCGGGGCTGCCGGTCGAACGATCAACACTGTTTGATCTGGCGTCATTAACCAAACCTTTGTGTACAACGTTGTGCACCCTGGCGCTCATTAAATCCGGAAAAATACTTTGGAAAGACAACATCTCATCATTAGTGGATTTTAAAATACCCCAAAATAAAACTTCAATATCGATTGAAAATATTCTTCACCATGCATCCGGGTTACCGGCATATCTGCCATATTTTTTAGAATTCAAACCGCAGTCCTCAAGGGCAAATATTTTTCCTCTGTTAGGTAAAATACTCAACGAACCATTGCTCTATTCTTCTGGAAAAAAATGCGTATACAGCGACCTGGGTTTCATCCTTTTAGGAGCACTTATTGAACAAATAACAACAGTTTCACTTGATAGCTTTTATCAGAAAAATATAATAGAGCCGATGCACCTTGCTGAAAATATACTTTTTTTACCCCTCAAGGAGGGAATGCGTGGAGAAAAAAAAGCAATAGCGGCGACCGAGAATTGTCCTTGGCGGCAAAGAGTACTGCAAGGCGAGGTTCACGATGAGCATTGCTGGCTTATGGGCGGTGTTGCTGGGCATGCGGGTTTGTTCGGGACCGCTACCGGCGTTCTCCATTTGTGTGAACGGCTTCTGGATTGTTGGCAGGGAAGAGCACATCATCCGGCTTTTTCCAATGAGCTATTACGATATGCTTTGAATTGGAAAAAGGGGGATGAAAGCTGGCACCTTGGTTTTGACAGTCCAACACCGGGACAATCAAGCAGTGGTCAGTATTTTTCATCTCAAAGCGCGGGGCATTTAGGATTTACCGGAACCTCGTTCTGGATGGATCCTACGCGGAGTATTGTTGTGGTTCTACTGACCAACAGGGTGCACCCTTCTCGAGAGAATACGAAAATAAAGGCCTTCAGGCCTTTATTTCATGATTATCTCATGGAAAAAATATGCAGCACCTATTGAGACGGAGGTGCCCTCAATAAAAAAACCCTGTCATTGGATCAATGACAGGGTGAATAACGACCGGTCTGGTAGTTTAGCTAAAATTTACCACCAGCAAACGGTTTTATCATTGGCAAAAATTTTCTGTACCAAGGTGTCGTAATTTGGCTCACCGATGTACAGCTTGAATTCATCGGCAGTTCGATCACGATTCAGAATTTCAACCAGTTTTTGTACATCCTCGGTGGGCTCAGATCTATAGACTTGTAGTATTTTCATTGTATCACCATTCCTCGATTTTTCTTTTTATTCGCTACAAGCACCTGGAGGCTCGTGTGATTGTTTAGGAAGACCATAAGGAATAATGAAATCGGCTTCTCTCATTTGCTCGCCAAGTTCTTCCAAAGAAATATTGGCTATCTCGGTTCCCTCCGGTAGATCGGTGGGAGCGTCAGCGCCGCAGCTATACACCTGACCTTCCATATCGGAAATCCAGGCGATGTTTTCCGCCATATAGTTCGACATGCGCGGAAATTCACCGTTCATGATAACTGGAAAGGCGTAATGATTTTCAACGGCAAGCCCTAAACCTGAACGTATACCGTCATTGTATACACGGTTGGCTATCAGTATGTACACTTTCAATGATTCCATTTCCGCATCTCCTTACATGACGATATACTTGGCGCATTCATCAAGAATGGCACCATGGAAAGCTTGGGTCCGCATCTGTTTGTCAATCAGACCGCGAGGAACGTCGTTGACGTTGTCAAAGCCTTCACAGATGTAGCTGTCAGCACAAATTGCTATATTTTCCACGGCGCACAGTTGGGTCAACTCGTAAAAGAGAGGATTTTTCGTCAGATGGATGGATTTAAACGTAAAGAAAACCATCACTGTTTTACCAGCGCGCACCGCTGCCTTGGTAATGCCAAGGATATGACGCATATGTTGGGGTGATGTAACAAAAATTCCGAGCTTGTTTGGATCGGCAGACATTGGCTTTTTTCCTCCTCAAAAGGATTGTAAAGGTGGTGTGATCATCCTTTTTTGATAAAAAAGCTAATGTAACCAGACTCTTCTTTCTCGCCAAGATACTCGTGGCCAGCACGCTCGCACCAACCCGGAATGTCGTTTCTGGAACCGGGGTCGGTCCCTTGAACATGCAGAATTTGACCAGCAGTGATTTTGCCGATTTCTTTTTTAGTGCGGAGGAGCGGCATGGGGCAGCTCAAACCTCGTGCATCTAAAACCGCGGCAACAGTCAGACCTTCAGGTGCTACTTTTACGTCACTCATTGTGTGTTCTCCTTAAGAAATACTTTTTTAAAAAGACCATTTTATACATGAAAAAAAGACGATTTAGTTTATAAATAAACAGCAAGGTTGTCAAGATAGAAACAAATACGCGGCAAGCGTGGCGACCGCCAAACAAACAAATTTATAAAAGAGTATAAAGAAGGTGGAGAACCTGTTCCTACAGGGTTGCTTGTATTGACAAATGCCAAGAGCAACGGTATTTTTGCTTTTTTTTAAATAATTAGCCTATTTTTACGATGTTCGATTTGGGCGCTACTATCATTTAATGGGACAAGGAGGCTGTTGAGGAAAATGGAAGACGTCAAGGTTTTATGGCAAAAGATCAAACATTTATACAAAGTACTCTGCCAGGAGGAATGGAACCCGATCATGACCGGAATCATTGTCGCCCTGTTGAGTATTCTCATTATGGCTTGGTGGCGGCCATGGGGTGCGGTCGGTGCAATCCGCAACTGGGGTGACTGGATGCTCTGGCAAGGTGGGGTGTTTAATGGCGATCTGGCCGAATTGGTTGGTTTTGTCAATGAGGATGGCGATAAAATCCTCACCAAGTCGATGCTGTTCAACACCGGCTCGGTCATCGGTCTGGGATTCATCGGCGGCGCGTTCATTTCTGCTTGTCTTGGCGGACAGTTCGCTTTCCGTTTTCCCCCGATCCGTGAGTATGTCAAGGCCATTGTCGCCGGTATTTTGATGGGTATCGGTTCTGCTTTGGCCGGTGGCTGCAACGTCGGCGGTATGTATAACGCAATCGGTAATCTCGCCGCCAACGGCTTCGCGATGTGGATTGGGCTGGTTCCCGGTGTTTTGTTGGGTCTCTGGCTGCTGTACAAGGAAATGGAGCACATCAGCTGGGGCGGCGGTGGTTCCTGGACTCTGAATATTCCCTATCCCATTCAGCTGGTTTTGGGCATCGCCGGGCTGGTAGGCGTATTCTGGTGCGCCAATTACTATGCTAATTTTGACGGCGACGATTATGTCGAATACATAACCTCGCTGTCCGGCATTCTGCTGATAGCCGTTGGTCTCGGGTACACGATGCAGCGCGGCCGCTGGTGCATGATCCAGGGATTCCGTGAACCGCACATGACCGGTGACTGCAAAATGGCTAAATCCGTGGCCTTGTCCATCATCATCGTCGCTATCGGCGCTGCGGTCCTCAAGTATGAAGTGGGAACCCGTTTAGGCGGCGATCCGGTGCTTGATCCGATGAACTATGTGCGTGGCACCTTCGGCTGGGGTGGTGTTGTCGGTGGCTTTATCTTTGGGCTTGGCGCCATGCTGGCTGGTGGTTGCGGTTCAGGCGCCCTCTGGCGCGTCGGTGAAGGACAGATCAAGTTGTGGGTGGCTGTTCCCTTTTTCTCGCTTTCCAATTCATTGATGGTGGCCTGGTTCTCCGCCTACAATTTCGAGGAAAAAGGGTATTTGGGGAGTTATGTCTATATCCCTGAAGTCATGGGGTACGGCTATACCATGGCCCTGATCGTCGGTTTTTGTACCCTGTGGTATCTGGTGGTAACTTGGAACGAGGATACCAATAAGCTATTGCTACCGATGTAATTTTTTTTTTGGGTGTGCAAAGGGCGGCATTCGAAAGAAGCCGCCCTTTTTTATTTCTCCTAGCTCCAGCCCGCGTATCTTCCAATGATCGACAATCTTGTACGTGAACGCGACCGCTTGCGCCGGTTTTTTCTCGAGCAACGCGACCAACTTTCCTTGGGGGAACGTGATGCCGGAAGTGAGCAAATCTTCAACACCTTTGTTTCCCTGCCTCTATTCCAGGAAAAACACATTTTTTTCATCTATTGCCATTATCGGAGCGAGGTCAGGTCCATCCCCTTGCTTGCCCGCTGCCTCATGATGGGGAAAACGGTCAGTGTACCGCTGAGTCAGCCGCAACAGGCACAGATGGAGGCCGTTGTCATAACCGACTTGATCCACGATCTTTCTCCGGGGTACCTGGGAATTCCTGAACCCCTGCCGTCTGTGGCGCGGGATCGGATTCTACTGCCGGCCTCCATCGACGTGGCGGTCATCCCTGGCGTGGTCTTTGATCGCTGCGGTCATCGCCTCGGGTACGGCATGGGGTTTTATGACCGGTTTCTTGCCCTGGCCGCACCCCAAGCCATTCGGATCGGTCTGGCCTTTTCCTGCCAGCTTGTCGACCGGATACCGGTCCAACCCCACGATGTGCCGATGGATATGGTCCTAACCGAGCGGGAAGTGCTTTCCTGGTCAAGAAGTTCCCGTGCGAAGAACAGCAGTCTATAAACATCCCCTTTTCCTGGCCCACGATACTGGCAGGAATCATCTCGAATCGGCTGACCGGCTTCGAGATATCTACCAGGAACTGGATAGGGTTGGCACAGCGGCCCATCTCGTTTTTCCCTCGTTTTCCAAGGCGAGCCTCACCTCGATCAAGCTCAACCACAGCCTGGAACTAGTCCGGAAAGTGGCAGCCACCGCAAACCATGTCGCCGCCTTTCTTGATGCCGACACCAGAACATCGGCCGATTCCTTCGAGGCAGCCCTGATGGCTGCCGGCGCGGTTATCGACGGGGTCAGGCGCATGCAGCTGGGAGAGATCGATAACGGTTTCTGCCTGGTTCGGCCTCCAGGGCATCACGCCGAACCCAACCGCGCCATGGGATTTTGTCTGTTCAACAACGTCGGAGTAGCTGCCAAATGGGCGATCCGCCATTTAGGGCTACAACGCATCATGATCGTTGATTGGGATCTGCATCACGGCAACGGCACGCAGAAGAGTTTTTATCGTAGCAATAAGGTCTTGTACTGTTCAATCCATCAATATCCCTTCTATCCCGGAACCGGAGCGTTACCTGAATCCGGTGAGGGACGCGGGCGGGGCTACACCATGAACACACCACTCGGGACCGGTCATGGCGATGAGGAATATGCTCGTATCTTCAATGAAATCTACAGTCCCCTGGCCCGGAACTTTCACCCCCAACTCCTTCTCGTTTCCTGCGGTTTTGATTGCATGGCCGGCGATCCCATCGGTTCTCAGCGGGTAACGGCCTCGGGAATAGCCTACATGACCAGGGTTCTCGTGGAACTGGCGGAAGAACTCTGCCAGGGAAAGGTGTTGTTTACCCTCGAAGGCGGGTATACTATAAAAAATATGCAGCAGGGAGTTTGGGCGGTATTGAGCGAATTGCGTGGCGCCCCTTTGGCTGCTAACCATCCGGATTGGTTGTCGCCCCCAGATCTCCAGCGGTTTCGCACCAGTACGGCTGAGTCCGCCGCCATTGATCAGGTTAAGCAATGGGTGAACAACTGGTGGCCTCTTTGACTGAGTGCATTGCAGGGCGGAAAATTGCTTTTTTTCGTTTTTTATTTATGAGAAAGTGTACAAGTGGGAAAAAGTCTGTTGGGTCGAACGTTAATGGGTCCACCAGGGTTACTATGTTTATCGCATCGGAACGGTCATGAGTTCGAAGATACTTATCGCGGATGATGACACTCTGGTTCGCGGAGCGATCCAGAAAATTCTCCACATGTTCAATCATGACGTCGTTGCCGTGGAGTCCGGCCGGCAAGTGTTGGAACAGGTGTCGGATGACTTTGACGTCATTGTTCTAGATATCAACATGCCGGACATGGATGGTTTTGAGACCTTGGAGCGGTTGAACCAGCAACAGGTCGATATCCCGGTCCTGTTCCTCACCGGTGCGGGTTCCATGGATTACGCGGTGAAGGCGATTAATCTTGGGGCCTACGATTTTCTCACCAAACCCATTGCCGATATAGAACTTTTTCATTTCAAGGTCAAACGGGCTGCGGAAAAACGGCATTTTCTTCTCCAGGAAAAAGCCTACAAAAAACAGCTGGAAATCGAGGTTCAGACTAAAACTAGCGAGCTGGCCGAAAAAAATCTGCTGTTGGAACAGTACAGCAACCACCTGGAGAATGCGACAGTCCAGATCATGTCCAGCCTGCAAACAGCCATGGAGGAGAAGGATGGCTACACCGCCGGCCATACGAAAAGAGTGACCGAACTGGCCTTGCTCCTGGGGCAAGCGGCCGGTTTAAATGGGGACGACCTCGTTGTTCTTCGTCGGGCTTCGCAGTTCCATGACATCGGCAAGCTGGTCATCGACCTGTCCTGCATTCAAAAAGCCGGCGCCTTGACCCCGGAAGAATGGGAATTGATCAAAAAACATCCGGAAATCGGGGCGAGCATCATCGAACCCCTGACCTTTATGGACCGGGAACGTGACATCATTCGCCACCACCATGAAAAACTGGACGGCTCCGGCTATCCGGACGGCATCGGCGGCAATGAGCTGGATCTCTTGACCCGAATCATCACCGTTGCCGACAGTTACGACGCCATGACCTCGCGCCGCAATTACCGGCGCAACCTTGTCACCCCCGAGGCGGTGGGCGAACTACGCCGCTGCGCCGGCACTCAGTTTGATCCGGAATTGGTTGAAATTTTTGCGGGGGTTGTTCTTTCCGCCCGTTCACTGTATAAACAGTAGCTGTTTTTTTACGGACAACAGCCTGTCATCTTCGCTTTTTTCTTTCGCATAGCCATGAAAATTACCCGAGAAGAAGTACAACACGTGGCCAAACTGGCCCGACTTGAGTTGACCGTTGCCGAGGTGGACCGGATGACGGGGCAGCTGGACGCCATTCTTTCCTATGTAGCCAAGCTCGATGAGCTGGATACCACCGGCGTGGCCGTCACCACCCATACGCAACAGGTGGTCAACGCCTTTCGCGAGGATACGGTGCGGGACTCGCTGCCCCGGGAACAAGCTCTGGCCAACGGACCCGAGCAGAACGGCGAATCCTTTGTGGTCCCGAGGATCATCGGCTGATTTCTTGACCATTTTTCATCTTCATCAGAATCAAAGCATGGAATACTACTCGTTGACCCTACATGAGGCGTCGCAGATGCTCGACGCCGGAGAGGTGAGTTCGGTGGCCCTCACCGAATCGGTGCTGGCCCGGATTGACGCCGTGGAACCCACGGTGCAGGCCTACCTGGCCCAGGATCGCGAAGGCGCGCTGCGCCAGGCCGGGCAGGCCGACTTCAGGAGAAAGAACGGTCAAGCCGGCCCGCTCTGCGGCATTCCCCTGGCAATCAAGGATGTGCTGTGCACCACCTCGATGCCCACCACCTGCGGTTCCCGGATCCTGGAGCATTTTGTCGCCCCCTATGACGCCACGGTCGTCACCAAACTGAACCAGGCCGGATCGGTGCTCTTGGGCAAGCTGGCCATGGATGAATTCGCCATGGGTTCAACCAGCGAGAACTGCGCCTTCCAAGTGCCGCACAACCCCTGGAAGACCGGTTATGTGGCCGGCGGTTCCAGTGGCGGTTCCGCCGCCGCCGTGGCCGCCGACGAGTGTTTTGCCTCGCTCGGCTCCGACACCGGCGGATCGATTCGCCAGCCGGCCTCGCTCTGCGGCACGGTGGGCATGAAACCTACCTACGGCCGGGTGTCGCGGTACGGTCTAGTGGCTTTTGCCTCGTCGCTCGACCAGGTCGGACCGTTGACCAAGGACGTGCGCGACTGTGCCCTGATGATGAATGCGATTTGCGGCCATGATCCCTTGGATTCAACCTCCATCAACCTGCCGGTACCTGATTTCACATCAGCCCTCCAGGATGGGTTGCGCGGTATAAAAATCGGCATTCCCAGAGAGTATTTCGGCCAGGGGCTGGATCCCGAGGTTGACGAGAGGGTGCGCGAGGGCATCAGGATGCTCAAGGAAGCCGGGGCCGAGATCGTTGAGGTCACCCTGCCGCACACCGATTACTGTGTTGCCGTCTACTATCTGATCGCCCCGGCCGAGGCCAGCTCGAATCTCGCCCGCTTTGACGGGGTCCGTTACGGGTATCGCGACCGTAGCGCCGATTCGCTGATCGAAATGTACAATCGCTCCCGTTCCCAGGGGTTTGGTGACGAGGTTAAGCGGCGTATCTTGATCGGCACCTATGCGCTCTCTTCTGGTTATTACGATGCCTTCTACAAAAAGGCTTCTCAGGTGCGCACCCTGATCAAGGAGGATTTTTCCCGGGCCTTTGCCACCTGCGATCTGATGGTCTCGCCGGTGACCCCAACCCCTGCCTGGAAGATCGGCGATAAGGCGGACGATCCGCTGGCCCTTTATCTCTCCGATATCCTTACCCTGTCCGCCAACCTGGCCGGCATCCCCGGGATGTCGGTCCCCTGTGGCTTCAACAGCCAGGGCCTGCCGATCGGCATGCAGTTGCAGGCCACCCATTTCAACGAGGAAATCCTGTTGCGCGCTGCCTACAACCTTGAACAACGTGCCGGCGTTGTTGGAAAAAAACCGGTCATCGTTTGATTATGCAACTCCCAGTCCCGCAACACATCAAAGCCATCGTCCCCTATCCGCCCGGCAAACCCATGGATGAGCTGGAACGGGAATACGGTGTGACTAACGCCATCAAGCTGGCTTCGAATGAAAATCCCTGGGGTCCTTCGCCCAAGGCGGTTGCCGCCATCGGCGGCATGCTGCACACCCTACACCGCTATCCCGACGGTTCCAGCTATTATCTTACCGAGGCAGTAGCTCGGTGGATTGGGTCAAAGCCGGAAGAAATCGTGCTCGGTAACGGTTCCAATGAGGTGATCGAATTTCTGGTCAAGGCCTATGTTGGCACGGGTGATGCGGTCATCACCAGCCACCCCTCCTTCCTGATGTACCAGAAATTTGTCCAGGTGCGCGGTGGCGAAAACGTGGTGATCCCACTGAAAGAGATGCACCATGATCTTGAGGCGATCAGCGCGGCGGTGACCGAACGGACCCGGCTGATCTTCATTGACAATCCCAATAATCCCACCGGTACCCTGATCGCCAAGGACACCTTTGATCGCTTTCTTGCCGGTCTGCCGCAGACGGTCATTGTGGTGGTCGACGAGGCCTACGTCGATTTTGTTGAGCCGGAACAACGCATTGACATTCTCGGTTACATCCGCGAACCGGAGCAGATCCCGGCGGTGGTGAGCCTGCGTACTTTTTCCAAGGCCTTCGGCCTGGCCGGACTGCGGGTCGGTTTCGGGGTCATGCACCGGGAGGTGGCGGCCCTGCTGCACCGGGTACGGCAGCCGTTCAATATTAACCTGCTCGCCCAGGCAGGCGCCCTCGCCGCCCTGGATGATATCGAGCATTACGAGCACACCCTGCGGGCCACCGCCGAGGGGAGGCTCTGGTTGAGCGAGGCGGTAACCCGGCTCGGCTGCATCCCCTACCCGTCCCACACCAATTTTTTCCTGATCGATGTCCGGGGCGATGCCACCAGATTGTACGAAGCCATGCTCTACAAAGGGGTTATTGTCCGCTCGATGAAGGCTTATGGCTATCCGAATTTTATTCGAATCACGGTGGGTACGGCCGAGGAAAATCAGCGATTCGTTGCCGCCCTGAGCGACTGTCTGCGAGATCTGAGCTATGGCGGCGTGTAAACGGATCGTCACCATCGACGGTCCCTCCGGAGGAGGCAAGTCCACGGTTTCACGGACTTTAGCAGCCAAACTTCACTTCACCTACCTCGACACTGGCGCGATGTACCGCGCGGTGGCGTATCAGTGCCGGGAACAGGGGATCGATCCCGGCGATGCTGCCCAACTAGAGCCCTTGCTGGCCGCAATCTGCATCGAACTATTGCCGCCGTCTGCAGGCGAGGACGATGTCAGGGTGCTGGTCGATGGCCGCGAGGTGGGGAAATACTTGCGCACCCCGGAGATGGGCATGCTGGCGTCAAAGGTCTCGGCTTTGCCACTGGTGCGGTCCACCTTGACCCGATTGCAGCAGCAGATCGGGGAGAAAGGCCTCATTGTGGCCGAAGGCCGCGATACTGGCACCGTGGTCTTTCCCGAGGCCGCCTGGAAGTTTTTTCTCGACGCCAGTCCGGAAGTCCGGGCTCATCGGAGGGTGGAGCAATTGCGGAACAAGGGGGAACAGGTGGACGAGCAACAACTGCTGGCGCAGATCATTCAGCGGGACAGGGATGACCGCGAGCGGACCATCGCCCCGCTCAAGGCCGCGCCGGATGCCCTGACCATCGATTCCACCGGCCTGCCGGTCGAGGAGGTGGTGCGGTTGATGTACGAGAAAATTTTGACCACCCCCTGCTGCGGTCAGCAGTAAAAAAGCCCGGCTTTCCGTATCGGAAAGCCGGGCAAGGCACCAACAGCAATCCCCAACGAATCAGACCACGGATTCGATCTTTTCACCGGCCAGCAAGGCCTGCATCGATTTTCCCACCGTCCGTCCGAGTTCCACACACTCGCTCAACTTGCCGTGCTCAGGCACATACTGCACCTTCACCCCCTCGTGGCAGAGAATGATGTTCATATCCTTGAGGATCTCGTTCATCATCTTGACCGCCTCTCCCGACCAGCCATAGGAACCGAACGCCGCCCCGACCTTGTTGGTGGGTCGCAGGCCGCGCATGTACATCAGAAAATCGGCCATTCTCGGCAGCATGCCGTTGTTGAGGGTCGGCGAACCAAGAACAAGGGCGCTGGCTTCCAGCACATCGGTCATGACATCGCTGCGATGGTTGACCTGCAGGTCAAGCAGCTTGTATTCAACGCCCTGTTCATGCAGTCCCTCGGCCACCGCTTTGGCCATCTTCCGGGTCGATTCCCACATGGTGTCGTAAATGACCAGGGCCTTGCCGTTGCCCTGATGATTGCACCAGCGGGAATAGGCGTCGATGATCTTGCCGGGATTGGACCGCCAGATGACGCCATGATCGGGCGCTAGCATCTTGATCGGCAGCTGCATCTCCTGGACCTTGGCCAGCAACTTTTTCACCTGCGGCGAATAGAGGGTGAGAATGTTGGCATAATACTTGGTGGCTTCGTGCATCAGCACATCCTGATTGACCTCGTCATCGAACCGTTCGCTGGTGGCCAGATGTTCGCCGAAGGCATCGCTGGTGAACAAGATCTGGTCTTCCTTGAGATAAGTGAACATCGAATCCGGCCAGTGCAGCATCCGGGTTTCAAGAAAATTCAGGGTCCGCTTGCCCAGACTGAGCTCCTCGCCGGGGGTGACCACATGATAGGGCCAGTCCGAGCGGTGAAAGTGCTGCAGCAGCGCCTTGTGCCCCATCTTCGAGCAGATGACCTTTTCCGGATTGATGGCCTCGATCACCTCGGGCAGGGAACCGGAATGGTCCATTTCCACATGGTTGACCACCAGGTAATCGATTTTTTTCGGATCGATAATATTGTGAATCCGGTGCATCAACTCGCTTTTGTACGGTTTTTTCACCGTGTCGATCAGGGTGATCTTCTCGTCGATGATGAGAAATGCGTTGTAGGTGGTGCCGCGCTCGGTTGAGTAGCCATGGAAATCGCGGGTGATCCAGTCAACGGCGCCCACCCAATAGACGTTATTCGCCAATGCAATTGTTTTCATGAGACAAATCCTTCTGCACGATATGCAGTTTAAAAAATGAGGAGACGATAGCCCTTCGCGATAAAGTCCGCCATGGCGGGGTGACCGGACATCTCACCGATCAGCGGGATGCCCTCCCGCTCCATCGCTTCGGTTACCTGCAATTTATTGGAGCAGGCCAGGCAGGCACCGAGAAACAGTCCTTGCGATTTAGCCTTGAGGTACAGGGGATGGAGAAAATGACCCGGATCGGCCATAAGCGGTACCAAGGTGACCGCTTCTCCCTCGAGAACGATGATACCTTCCATACCCTTTTGGGCCATGTCGAGGCTATTGAGCAGCACATGGATAAAACACAGGGGATTATCGCGGAAGGCAAAAAAAACGACTGTATTCATGACGATTGACCTCGAGTGGGGCGCATGGCGCATTGCAGATATGGAGAGTGTCAGGTTTGTCAGAAAGGAACCAGTGCAAAGCGTAGCGGCGGGGTTGGGGATGATACTGGTTGGCGTATGGAGCAATTGTGCCGTGGTGGACAGCATTCATGAGGACGGTGCGTGCTGTCATCGTTCGGTTGGGGACAGGGCTAGACCCCTCAACCCCGGATCTTCGAGGTTGAGGGGTGGGTGTTGTTCAGGCCTCTTCGAACTGATCTTTGCCCGCGCCGCAGACCGGACAGGTCCAATCATCGGGAATATCTGCAAAAGCGGTTCCAGGAGCGACGCCGTTATCGGGATCGCCACTGGCGGGATCGTATTCATAGCCACAGACAACACAGGTGTATTTTTTCATCACGTTTCCTCTCAAGTTCGATTGAATCAGGCTTTCCACAATCCGTGGAGGTTGCAGTACTCACGGGCGGACACCTGGTCCGCCTTGATGCAGAAGGTCGCCTCGGGGGCTTGGCCCGGGGCAAGATCCTGACGATAGACCTTACCATCGGCGATCAGCTCAATGAACTCGATATAGTGCTTCTCCTCCATGGGGTGAGCAACTGAACCGACGGCAACTTTGTAGCCCTCGGCCACCTTGGTGATCACCGGCACATGTTTTTCCTTGGCGGCATCCACGGTATTTTCGGTCATCAGGGTCATGGCCTGGCCGCAGCAGACCAGCTCACCCGCCCCCACGTGCAGAACTTCGACGATGTTGCCACAAAGGGCGCATTTGTACACTTCGTTCTTTTTGGTCATAGATATGTTCTCCTTGTCGATTGAAAGAATCTTGAGGGGCAGGAACCGCGATCGGTTTCCGCCCTAACTCCGGCAAAACATTATTAAACAATAAACCATCTTGCCTGGCTTCGAAAGGGCCAAAATGTCCTTTTTTCCTGTTTGGCCCGTCTGTTGGTCAATAGATCAGTCGTTGTGTTTGGCGAGATATTCAGCGACGCCGGCAGCGGTGGGAGTCATGGCCTCTTTCCCTTCCGTCCAGTTAGCCGGGCAGACGTCGCCGTGTTGTTCATGGAACTGCAGGGCTTCGACCATGCGCAGGGCCTCGTCAATATTACGGCCCAAGGGTAAATCGTTGACCACCGTGTGGCGGACTAACCCGTCGCGGTCGATGAGGAAAGTGCCGCGCAGGGCAATGCCTGCGTCCAGCAGAACGCCGTACTGGCGCGAGATGCTTTTATCGAGATCAGACACCAGCGGATATTGAATGTTGCCGATGCCACCCTGCTTGATCGGGGTGTTCTTCCAGGCCCAGTGGGAGAACTGTGAATCGATGGACACGCCGATTATTTCACAATTTTTGGACTTGAAGGCGGGCAGGGCTTTGTCAAAGGCCAAAATTTCGGATGGGCAGACAAAGGTGAAATCCAAAGGATAGAAAAAGAGAATGACGTATTTACCCCGATAATCGGACAGTTTGAAATCCGGTTTCATGGAATTGTCAGGCATAACGGCGGTCGCGGTAAAATCTGGCGCCTGTTTGGTCACTAAAAAGCTCATGAGTGGCTCTCCATAAGGAATGTGTTTTTGGGGGGTTTTGGATTTATCCGAGCAAACCTTTGCCCTGCTCGGTGATTTCGTATTTGCATCGAGCAGGACTGCTGACATACCCCTTATTCTTGAGGGCGGTAATTTGGCAACTGATCTGTTTGGCCTCCAGGCCAGTAGCAGCGGCCAGTTCCTTGCTGCCGCAGGCCTCGGGACTGTTGCCCAGCGCTTCGAGTACCTGCCGCTGGGTGTCGCTGAGCAGGGGGTCGCCACTTGGTTTACAAGCCATGGTGTGTTCTCCTTTGTGATGGTGAATATCGAGTTGTTTGAGACAGTTCGGGCACAGGCCGAAAAATTCAATTCTGCACCCGGTGATCTGGTATCCTTTTTTCTGCACCGGTTCAACATACGGGGCTGGTGACGAGGGGGGGGTGATATTGTCAACTCGCTGACATTTTGTACAAAAAACATGACCATGATCACCCGGATCCCAATCAAACCGTTTTTGCCGACCGCTGATTTCCAGTTTTTTTATCAGCCCGGCCTCGGAAAGAATTTCCAGATTCCGGTACACCGTGGCCAAGCTGACCCGAGGCAATTTTTTTTTAATCCGCTCGTACAGCTCGTCTGCGGTCGGATGGGATTTACTTCGGTTCAACTCGTCGAGGATGGCCTCGCGTTGATGGGTCATGCGCAGGTATCGGTTCATGGGCTGCCTCGGGAAATTTTTCCTATATGTACATAGGAATCATTACCATGTCAAGAAAAAGTGAAAAGAGACGCAGCTGACAGCCGACGCTTAAATCAGAGTGAGGTGAAGGGGGAAAAGCTGGAGTGGACTACGGTTGAAACCAAACGAACACCATCGGGTCAAGCAAAAGGATTGACCCGATGGTGGTGGGAGAGGGATTATTCTAGAATGAAGTCGTCGCGTCGATTTTGGGCGAAGTCGTCTTCGCTTGGACCGTTGAACAGGGGGCGTTCCTCACCATAGCTGACGGTACGAATGCGGCTCTCTTCGATACCGAATTCACGGAGATAATTCTTCGCGCTCATGGCACGGCGCTCGCCCAGAGCCAGGTTGTATTCGTTGGTGCCCCGATTGTCGGTGTTGCCTTCGATCAGCACCCGGGCGGAAGTATTGTTTTTCAGGTAGCTGCCGTTGTGTTCCATGGCCGGGATCTGATCGCCTTTGATTTTGGACTGATCATAATCAAAATAGATCGGTTTGAACTCACGAGAGCAGCGGCCGTGTTCGCGTTTGTAAGCGTCGCTTTGCTGGTCAGCGTCTCCGGCGAGGCTGCCCGCACCGCCACGACCAGTGGAATCGAGCCCTTCGGTTCCCGGGCCGGTTTCCTCGGTGATGTTGCCCATCCGGTTGCCGCCGTTCGTGCTGTCGGCCCCGCCCCCGCCGCCAGCGTACGGTGAAACCGGTTTCGGGCTACAGCCACCCAGGAACAGAATGGTGCAGGCAAGCGTTGCAGCAAGGAAAAGACGGGAGAATGTGTTCATGAGTCAGCCTCGCGTAAAGGGGTGATAGACAATGGTGTCAAGACTGTCAATGTATACCTACAACAGGACGATAACGTCAAGAAAAACCTAGCTTTCCCCACCGCTTCAGCTGGGCCCAGCTGGTGGCGATGCCTCTTCCTGCTGTACCTTTTTCTTGCGAGCCGGGTTGGCGAATGGTAGATGGAAAACAATGATCCCATTTTTTGTTGAGGGGGAATGTATGATCAGCAGGATTATCGAGCTGATGCTCCTGGCAGCCATAGTCTGCTGCTGTCCATAGAGCCGAAGAGCAGCTCTTCGATGAACGGGCCTCAGCCCTCAACCCGGAAATGATCAACGCGGTGCTGGAACCCTGGCCAGGGAAGGGATGATCATGGTGGCGGCGCCCCCTAGACCTTTTTTACCAGCTTATATAATCCCCGCAGCCAGCACTTTTTCAAACAGATTCTTGCTCCAGCCACCCGGTAACAGCCATGCACAACGCACTTCTGGATATTCAAGAATACAGTGGTGAGGGCTACAGGCCCCTGGTCGATTTCGAGAGCTGGCGGGTGGCTTTGCTCAATTACAGCCCCGATCTGCTCCCGGAACACCTCACCCGGATGCAGCGGCACAATGAGACCGACGAGGTTTTTGTCCTGCTCCAGGGGCGGTGCATTCTCTTTGTCGGCGAAGGGGGCGATGCGGTCACCCGGCTTCACGCCGAGGATCTGCAACCCGGCCGGATCTACAACGTCAAGCAGGCGGTCTGGCACACCCATACCCTCAGTCCGGACGCCAAGGTGCTAGTGGTGGAGAACCGTGACACCACCTACGACAATTCCCCTTTTTCCCCCCTGACCACCGAACAACACCGGGAACTGGTCAATCTGACCCGATCCCGGTGGAGCGAACCTTGCCGGTAAAAAAAACCCCCGCTATGTGGAATTATTTTTTTCTCTTTCTTAAAGAAATCAAAAGGTTTTGTTGACTGTTTTCAAGGTGGCTGGACTTGTAAAGCGGGGTGTGATCGTGTATATTTTCCTTCCAATCACATGCAAGGCGGCTTCCGGCCGCCTCCTTCTTTTTTTCCCTGCGCCAGAAAGGTAAACCGTATGAAAGCTTCCTTGAGCAAAAAAACCAAGTTCATTTTTATTACCGGCGGTGTCCTTTCCTCTCTCGGCAAGGGATTATCGGCCGCTTCTATCGGTTCCCTGCTCGAAGCTCGAGGCTTGACCGTCACCTTCCAGAAGCTCGACCCCTACATCAATGTCGATCCCGGCACCATGAATCCCTTTCAGCATGGTGAGGTCTATGTCACCAACGACGGGGCCGAGACCGACCTTGACATGGGCCATTATGAGCGTTTCACCAACGCGGTCATGGGCAAGCAGAACAATTACACCACCGGCCGGATCTATTACTCGGTGATCATGAAGGAGCGGCGCGGCGAGTATCTGGGCGGCACGGTCCAGGTCATTCCCCACGTCACCGATGAGATCAAGGAAGCGGTGCTCCAGTTGGACGGCAGCGCCGATGTGGCGATTATTGAAATCGGCGGCACGGTCGGCGACATCGAAGGGCTGCCTTTCATCGAGGCCATCCGCCAGCTGCGCATCGATCTGGGCCGGGAATATACCTTGTTCATCCACCTGACGCTGGTTCCCTACATCAAGACCGCCGGTGAGGTCAAGACCAAGCCGACCCAGCATTCGGTCAAGGAGCTGCTGGCCTCGGGCATCCAGCCCGATATCCTGATGTGCCGGACCGAGGCCCCGCTGACTGACGAACTGAAGAAAAAAATAGCCCTCTTCTGCAACGTTGAAGCCAATGCGGTTATCTCGGCCGTGGATGTCGAGAGTATCTACGAACTCCCGCTCAAGCTTCGTCACGAGGGGGTGGATGACCGCATCCTCGAGAAACTGGGAATCTGGACTGGGTCGCCGAACATCGACCCCTGGGAACAACTGGTGCGCAGAATCAAGAATCCCAAGGGATCGGTGACCATCGGCATTACCGGCAAGTATGTCGATCTGACCGAATCCTACAAGAGCCTGCACGAGGCCCTGATCCACGGCGGCATCGCCAACGAAACCAAGGTCATCCTGCAATACATCAGCGCCGATGGCCTTGAGGACGGCACCGATTTGGATAAGCTTGACAACTGCGATGGGATCCTGGTACCCGGCGGCTTTGGCAGCCGCGGCATGGAGGGCAAGATCCTGGCGGTGACCTATGCCCGGGAGCGCGGAATCCCCTTTTTCGGCATCTGCCTGGGCATGCAATTGGCGGTAGTCGAGTTCGCCCGCACCATCGCCAAAATAGAGGGGGCCCATTCGGTGGAGTTCAACCTGGCTACGCCCCATCCGGTGATCTACCTGATGACCGAGTGGTTTGATTTTCGCACCGGCAAGATCGAGAAGCGTGACCAGCATTCCGACATGGGCGGCACTCTGCGGCTCGGCGCCTATCCCTGCACCCTCAAGCCGGGCACCTTTGCCGCCACCGCTTACGGTCAGGAGGAGATCAGCGAGCGCCACCGCCACCGCTACGAGTTCAACAACGCTTATCGCCAGCAGCTGGAAGAGGCCGGTCTGATCGTCAGCGGCGCCTCGCCGGATGGCAACCTGGTGGAAATCATCGAATTGGCCGATCATCCCTGGTTCCTCGGCTGCCAATTCCATCCGGAATTCCAGTCCAAACCGATGAAACCGCATCCCCTGTTCCGCGATTTCATCAAGGCGGCCATCACCCATAAGAAAGGAACCAAGGCCTGAGATGATCAAGACCGTTGAATTGAACCCCACTCCTTTCGGACCGATCACCATCGGGCCAGGAGCCCCACTGTTGCTCATGGCCGGCCCCTGTGTGCTGGAAAGCGGTGATCTCGCCTGGGAAATCGCCCGTGAAATGAAGGCGATCACGGCCCGGCTGGGTATCTCCTATGTATTCAAGGCCTCGTTTGACAAGGCTAACCGCACCTCGCTCACCTCATTCCGTGGACCTGGGGCGGAAAAGGGTCTGCGTACTCTCGGCCGCCTGCGCGCAGAGATCGGTGTCCCGGTGGTTTCCGACATCCATGAACCGGCCCAGGCCGAGATGGCCGCTGATTATCTCGATATCCTCCAAATTCCTGCCTTTCTTTGCCGCCAGACCGATCTGCTGGTGGCCGCCGCCCGCACCGGCAAGGTGGTCAATGTCAAAAAGGGGCAGTTTGTCTCGCCCTGGGACATGGAGCACGCGGTCAACAAGCTGCGCGGCGCGGGAACCGAGAAGATTCTGCTGACCGAGCGCGGCTCCAGTTTCGGCTACAACAACCTGGTGGTGGATATGCGCTCCCTGCCGGTGATGCGTTCTTTCGGTTTTCCGGTAATCTACGACGCCACCCACTCGGTGCAGCTACCCGGCGGCGCGGGCGGCAGTTCTGGCGGGCAACGCGAGTTCATTCCCGCCCTGGCTCGGGCAGCGATGGCGGTCGGGATCGACGGGCTGTTCCTTGAGGTCCATCCGGATCCGAGCAAGGCCCTCTGCGACGGCCCCAATTCCCTGTCCCTGGACGAAGTGGAGCCCCTGCTCAAGCAGTTGCTGGCGGTGCGGCAGGCGGTGGCCGGGGTGATCGATGCCGAATGATACCTGCGGCATACCGGGAGGCGCGTATCCCACCGACTGCGAACTGACCGAGGCCCTGCGCAACCGGGCGATGGCCCGCAACCGGCCGCTGGAACGGAGCGCGGCCTGGATGGCGGCCCTGCCCCAGGCGCGGCCGGTGAAACTGTTGCTGCTCGATGTCGACGGTGTGCTCACCGACGGCAGCATCACCTATCTCTCCGGCGGCGGCGAGGCCAAGAGCTTTAACACCCAGGACGGACTGGGGATCAAGCTCCTGCAGGAGAGCGGGGTGGCGGTGGGGATCATCACCGCTCGCAGTTCCGAGGCCCTGGAGCGTCGAGCTCAAGACCTGAAATTCGCGCATGTCTTTCAGGGTAAAGAGGACAAACTGACCGTGTATGAATCCATCCTGAAGCAGACCGGCTTGCGCCCGCCACAGACCGCCTACATGGGAGATGACCTGATGGATCTGCCGATCCTCAACCGGGTCGGCTTGGCTGCGGCGCCAGCCAACGCGGTGGCCGAGATCCGGCAGCGGGTCCAGTACACCACCGAGCGCATCGGCGGCCATGGCGCGGTCCGCGAAGTCTGCGATCTTATCCTCGAGGCCCAGGGCAACCTTGCCCGGATGCACGCCAAATTCGACCGATGATCAGCAATCCCCGTAATCTCCTCTGGATGCTGCCGCTGCTGCTCCTTGTCTCCAGCCCTCTGTGGGTGCCGCCGCTGAGCGATTTTCTCACCCCGCGCGGCGGCTACAATCCCAAGCTGGCGCAGCCGCAGGAAGAATCGCCGACCCAGAATTTCATCATGGATGCAGTGGCCATCACCATGACCTCGGGCGGCAAGGAGGAGTGGCAGATCGATGCGGTGCGGGCCTACACCAGCGAGCGCGAGCACGAGATCGAGATGGAGGAAGTCAGCGCCATGTATATCGGCTCCGAGAAGGAACCGATCAATATCGAGAGCCGGAAAGGCTCCTATCTCATCGACAAACGGCACCTGGTGCTCACCGACCATGTCAAGGTCACCAAGCCGCTCAAGAATCAGGTGCTGCTTTCGGATCGGCTCGAGTATGACGATGCCGACAAGGTGCTGGTCAGTCCGGGTAAGGTGTTTATCCAGGCACCAAACATGAAGCTGAACGCAGGCCGCATGGACTATGATTTTTCCACCGAGGGCTTTGAGTTCAGCAACCGGGTCAAGGTCAATCTTTAACTCCCGCGGGATCACCGGCGGGTTTCCCCTGAAGGAATTCCAGTCATGTTGAAAGTAAATGAGCATTATCTGAAATTGCAGGCCTCGTATCTTTTTTCCGATATCGCCAAGCGGGTGGCCGCTTTCCAGGCCAGCAATCCGGAGCGCGAGGTGATCAAGCTGGGGATCGGCGACGTCACCAATCCTCTACCCACAGCCTGTATCAAAGCTTTTCATCAGGCGGTAGACGAGATGGCCACCACGGCGGGTTTTCGCGGCTACGGGCCGGAGCAGGGGTATGATTTTCTCCGTGAGGCGATCGCCACAAACGATTTCCAGGCGCGGGGGGCCGAAGTCCAGGCCGACGAGGTTTTTGTTTCCGATGGAGCCAAGTGCGACACCGGCAATATCCAGGAGTTGTTCGCCACCGATGCCAAAATCGCCCTCCCCGACCCGGTGTATCCGGTGTACCTCGACACCAACGTCATGGCCGGCCGCACCGGCCAATTCAAGGACGGCCGCTACGAAGGCCTCGTCTACCTCGAATCGACCAAGGTCAACAACTACGTCCCCGACCTGCCCAAGGAGCCGGTGGACCTGATCTACCTCTGCTTCCCCAACAACCCCACCGGGTCGACCATCACCAAGGAACAACTCAAGGTCTGGGTCGATTTCGCCCGTGACAGCAAGGCGCTGATTCTGTTCGATGCCGCCTATGAGGCCTTTATCCGCGATCCGCAGCTGCCCCACTCCATCTTCGAGATCGAGGGAGCCCGCGAGGTAGCAATCGAGTTCCGCAGTTATTCCAAGAGCGCCGGCTTCACCGGAACGCGCTGCGCTTATACGGTAGTGCCCAAGGAATGCATGGCCTATGACAGCAGGGGCGGCAAGCAGGCCATTCATCCATTGTGGAACCGGCGCCACTGCACCAAGTTCAACGGCGTTTCCTACCCGGTGCAGCGCGCCGCCGAGGCGGTTTATTCACCCGAGGGCAAGGCCCAGTGCACGGCCCTGATCGACGGTTACCTCGCCAATGCCAAAATCATCGGCAAGGCCATGAGCGAGCTCGGGTACCGTTATGTCGGTGGCGACAACGCCCCCTATATCTGGATTGAGGGGCAGCGCGATTCCTGGGAGTTCTTCGATCTGCTCTTGAACAAGGCCGGGGTGGTGTGCACGCCGGGTGCGGGATTTGGCAAGTGCGGCCAGGGCTACATCCGTCTATCGGCGTTTAATTCCGAGGCCAATGTGGTCAAGGCGATGGCGCGGATCCGGGAAGCGTTGGGGTAATTTGGACGAGAACGGGCTGTTCAAATTGCTTTTCCGCTTGTTGAGCCGTTAGTGCCTGGATGCACACGCGAGTCGTGCCGGAAACACCACCGATGCAGAGAAAGTTGAACATTGCCTTGGTGGTCGATGCAATTGAGAAAGGAGGGGTCGAGACCTATCTTTTTAATTTACAAAGATATTTCCAAGACAGCGGACATTGTGCCACCATTGTAGCCTGCCGCAGGCGCGGTGCCTGGTGGGATGTAGCGAAATCGCTGGGTATTAACTGTGTGTGCGTCCCTCGATCTCGATTCATTAGCAAAGTGGGTCATGTAAGAAAAGTTGGCAAATTTTTAACCGACCAGGCCTACGATTGTATTTTTTTGAACCACTCCCGGTATGGTCAGGCCTCGCTTGGCATGCTGCCCCAACACGTGGTTGCAATACCCGTCATTCATAATGACCACGACCCAATCTATAAACTTGCCTGCTCAAATGCAACAGCCTGGAATATTGCGATCGGCGTCAGTCCAAAAGTAACAAACAATGCCAACAGGATATTGCCAGACAAACCAATGCAAACCATTTTTCATGGCGTTCCGTCTCCAGCGGTTGCATCTATCCATAACCGCGTCATGTTGGATGGAACAGTCAAGATGCTGTTTGTGGGGCACATACTGCATGGTCCGAAGGGAGTGTTGTATCTTCCTGAAATAGTAAAGGGATGCATTGATAAAGGTATCAATGTGAGCTTAACCATTGTTGGTGATGGGAATTCGCTCGATAGCCTCAAAAACAGGATTCAGCAGGCGCGATTGTCCGACAGGGTGGCGATCGTTGGCTCATTGTCACCCGATTGTGTGTATCAGGAAATGCTTGCGCATCATGTTCTGTTGATGCCGTCCCATTTTGAGGGGTTTGGACTTGTGGCCGTGGAGGCTCAGGCCTGTGGCTGTGTGCCAATAGCATCGAAGTTGCCAGGAATTACCGACCAAACAATAGACGATGGCCGGACAGGTATGCTGGTTAATGTCGGAGATATCGATGCGTTTGTAACGTGCATTGAAAAATTCTCTAAGGATCCATTGTTGTGGCGTACTTTGAGCCAGAATGGACTTTCCAGAGTTGAGAGACAGTTTTCTATTGTTGCCATGGGGCGGGCTTATTTAAAAGTCATTCACGAGGCTTTGCTCGGAAAATATCCATTGCAGATGGAACGGAAACAATCGCCGCAAATCGATACATCCTTATTTACATGGCGAGATTACATTCCATACCTTGCGTTGAGATAGTATTGTTTTGTGGAGCGGGAAGAGCAAAAAACCATGCTGTCCTATTCGAGAAGCACAGCGACGAAAAATAGTCTGTTGTTCGTGCAATGTTTTCCCTGATGGTTGAATGATGACACCAGGACGTTGAATGCAGAAGTCACGGTGCCGACAATGTGCCCTACCAATGTAGCCTAGTTTCCGGGCGTATGGCTCTCAAGCCTATATCCCTTTAAAGACATGCATTGTTCAAAGAGTTTTTCCTGCGCTACCGATCGTTCAAAACCTTGTCCCTGTCCCGCATCTGAGGAAAACGGATCAAGGTAGGTTGCCCTGGCGGCTTCCCTCCTGCATCGGGCGGCATCTTGCTCAAAATCGGTTTGATTCAATCCCTGTTTGGTCCATTGCCGTTGTGGCGCACACCCGGTCAAGGGCGACAGCAGCGTCAGGATACCCAAGGCAACGAGGAGCAATTGAACCGCAGCCTGAACTCTCTTCATCGATAACCGCTTCATATAACCTCAAGTCATTGATTATTTGCACAGATGGCTCCGGTCTTCCGGCTCAGGAACTTGCAGAACCCAGTAGCCTGCGGGCGTTGCCGCTGACGATCTGCTCGAACAGGTTTTCAGGCAGGCCGAGCTTGGCCAGCATCTTGAGGGTGGTGGCCTGATCGGTCCAGGGGGAATCGGTGCCGAATAACAGATATTCGGGCGGATGCGAGAGCAGAATATCCCGAATCCGCTTCTGATCGAGAAAATCGAGGGCAAAGGAGAGCTCCATGTAAATGGGCTCACCGGTGAGCAGCGTGCGCACATCCGCCCATTCATCCCAGCCGCCCAGGTGGGTGGCTATCAGCTTGAGCTGGGGAAACCGTTGGCAGACCTTGAGAATCCGCTGGGGATCAGCCTTGCGGATGCGGGGATAAGCAATGTCGTAGCCGGCGTGGATCACCAGGATCGTCCCCAACTCGCTCATCAGTTCGTACAGTTCGTACAAATTGGGATCATCAAGGAAGTAGTCTTGATAGTAGGAGTGCATTTTGACCCCTTTGAACCCCTCGTCATGGATCATCTGCAGGTGCTCAAGTAATTCTGGATCGTCAGGATGGAGCGAGGGAAAGGGGATGATCCGTTCGGAGCGGATGGTCTTGGACCATTCCAGGATCGAGGCGAATTGTTCCGGCCGGGTGGCGATCGAACAGAGCACCGACTGTTCGATGCCGCTGCGGTCCATGGAATGAAGCAGGGCCGACACCGTGCCGCCGAGATAGGCCTTGATATTGCCCTCCCGCTCCAGCGCCGGGATGGCAACCTTGGCGATGGAATCGGGAAAGGCATGGGTGTGGATGTCAATGACGCCGGTCATACAGTTTCTCCTGAAGGTGAGCTGTTCTGCTGGAGATTCAATAGTGCAGATACAGCAAAAGGGCAATGAGGATTGTCGGAGGAATGGCGCGGGTTCAGCTAATTTGGGTCGCAGAAATGATAATAATGCTTATCAGTAAAAATGAGAAAGGATGTATTATACACAATCTTTTTGACCTAGCTTAAGAAGAGGAGACTTACCATGACCTATACGTGTCAGAACTGTGGCGCTACTGCAGAAAGTCCCAGCACCCTCTGCAATCCAAGTGATGTAATCAAAGATAACCTATGCGGTATTTCTGCTGACCATTTCATCACCTCCTCAAACACCACTTTCGATCATAATACGGTTTGCGAGGATAAACAGACGACAATGAAATACTTCTGTGTCGCTTGCGGTAGACAGTCGGCAGATGACGGACTTCTATGCGACCCGGATAAAATCAGTTAAACGACCACTTCTGTATTGGCAGTATCCCATGAAGAGGCGCTTGATTAGAAATGGTCAGGTTTTTCTTTATGGGGTGTGGAAGGATTATTTTTTTTGCCTGGGCACCGTTGATAACTGCTGGAATCAATGAAGCAAGTATGCCAGTTATTCACAACGCCATCCTTGGATGCTTATAATTGCTACTATAATGCTGTTATGATTGATAATCAGGGAGGATACCCATGAACAATAAGAATTCGAGCACCTATAAAGGTTGGAAAATTAGAGTTCATACATGCGAATTTTTGTGTGGCTACTTTTCATTCGATCTCACTGATCCAAGCGGAACAATAAAACGCGTGCCAATGGGTGGAAAAACAGAAGAAGAGGCAATGAAAAAAGCCATGGAGATGATTGATGTCGAAATGGTTTCCGGTGTGAAAGCACTTTGAGCTGGTAAAGGTCAGGCGTCCTACTTTGGGTGGTTGAATGGTTTGTCCGCTACAACACCGAAAGAACCCATCAGGGAAAAATGTGCTGTGGGCGGACTCCAATGGAAACGCTTGAGGACGGAATAAAATTTAGGCAGAGTAAAAACTTGAATCAAATCTGACCTGACAGGCACCAGAAAAAAGAAATGGCAAATGTCAGATCAAGTCGTAACTACTACAGTTAAGTTGTGTTCACCCGCGTACGTTATCCTCTTGTCAATGCTCTGTTGAAGTTTTCAACTTGAGATTTGGTCACTATTATCCCTACTCTCCTTGCGAACCCCTCTTTTCCACGGCGCTTAGACCTTGCCAATCTTCCAAATCTTGATCAGGTTTTTCGGCCCGAAATCGTGCGTAAAGAGCAATCCCCTGTTTGTCCTCCAAAATGTCCACGCGAACTCCTTTCTCCCGCAATAACAATTCATTACCACGTGCGTTCGTTACATCCCCCACGACCACGCGGCTGAAACCTCTCATGTAAATTAATGTGGCGCAGATGTCACACGGGCTGAGACTGGTAAACAGGGTTGTATTGCCAAAATTGATCCGTCCAGCATCTCGAATAGCGGATGTTTCACCATGGTTGTAAGGATGGTTTTCTTGAACGAGCGTGTTGTGCCCTTTACCCACGATTTGTCCCGTTACATTATCAACTATCACCGCGCCAATTGGACAACCTCCTTCATCATAACTCTTTTCTGCGAGAAGCACTGCGACTCGCATAAAATCAGCGTCTGTTAACTTTCCAGCAAAATCATTGTCCATTAATACCGGGAGGCTTTTGGTCGGCATATGGGCTATTGTTCTTAGTACTTCTTCGCTTTTTTCTGTCAATTCGTTAAAGAGCCTCTTCATATTCAACCCTTTTTCAACATGGCTGTAATGGTTACAGATTCTTCCATTCCTTGGGACAAGATAGTAATCCCTCCTTACTCTCCGTCACGCATCGCGACAATGCCTCCCAAAACACCTACATATAGAGTTCCATCGGGGCCTAAATACGCTCCTGCGTAATGATTGTTGTAGAGGACTCCCAGGCCGGCAAGAATCTTCCACACGGTTTCTCCTGTTTCAAAATCAATGGCTGTGAAATACCAGGGATCGGTGGTTGCAGGGCCCTTCGGCTTGGTATAGGTGTAAATGAGACCGGTAGCCAGCGACATCTTCGTGATCAGACTCGGGATGCTCTCGGATTCATTCGTCCACACGGTTCGGCACACGTCATTCTCAACATCGATCCGGGCGAGTCCCGGGGTGGTAGTTCGGCCGTGGGTCGTATCCTTCAGCGGGTCCTTGTAGCCAAAATTGTTTTCCACAATGATGGAGGTGTCGGTGGCAACCAGCGAATTTTCGTTAGAGGCCTGACCGGGCTTGAATACCGGCTCGGAGCAAACCAGACGTCCATCTTCACGGTCGTACACGAGTACATGCATTTGCGGCTGTCCGTTATCGCTAATGGTCACGTACTTGTCACCCATCAGAGTTGGGGTGGTTCCGGTCCCGATATCCGTCTGTCCCTCTTTTACATGGGTCCCGGCGTCATATGTTTTCCTCCAGGTAATGGAAGGGCCTCCGTCGGCATCTGCATCAAAACGGTACATTGCCAGGGTGGAGGCGATGTAAACCCCTCCTTCTATACCGGCGGCGTGGCCGTTTACGATCCGCTCACCTGGGAGTTGCAGGGAATCGATCACCAGTCCCGTGCCCATGTCGAGCGTACCCACAACACCGCCCTTGCTGGTAAACCAGAGATGCCCCGACCAATCTGGTTGCAGGGCCTGGATCGAGTCGCCTTGAGGGACATGGGCGCTCAGATCCCACGGATCATCTTTATTGTCATGCTGAAAGGACCACCCCGTTTGGTCATCAAAGGAGTAGGAGACCAGCCAGATGGTTCGGTCCTTGGTTCCGATAACTATTCGTTTGTCACCGGCCGTGTAGAAGTAAGCTCCTGCAGGCCTGAAGCCGGTGCCTGTCACGGTCTCTTTAGGAAGGTTGAATCGGGCCAAGGTCGCCAAGGTCTCGGCATCGATCAGGGTCAGCTGAACAAAGGCAATTCCCTGCTCTCTCAAAACCTTGATAGAGGCCGCAATCAATAGGTTATTTTTACTGTCGAATGTCATGCCGACGACGATCGCCTGAATACCGTCCGGAGGGCCGAGCCAGGTCGATGAAACGACAGGCTTATTGCCGAGCGGCCCCGGACCTGGATAGACATCGCTCTGGTAACTGTCGTTGTGCAGACAGTTCCAAGGGTTTTCGGCCATAAAGGGATTTTGCGGAACAGGCGTCGTGACCGTCACTGGTTTCGACGTTGCCGTTTCACCAATGAACAACGGGACAGGAGAAAATTTCTGATTGGGAAGAATAGAACTATTCGGTATTGCGCGTGCCGAAACAGGATAGGCGGTTTCGGCCATCGCCGTTGAAAATCCCAAGGCTAAAATTAATAAAAACACGAGTCCTGCGGTAGCCCTTGCGACAATTGAGTTCTTCATGGGGTACTCCTCAGTTTGTAAAATTTCGTTACGGGAAAACTTCGAACTCTGTTTTTATCGATTTCCTCAGATGCATAGACATCAACGTGATTTCAGTCCTATCTATCCGGAACATCACCTGACGACCGCCTGGACCGTTTGACTCACATCAGATGAAGGGTTTTCCCCCTGAACCTATAGGGTAACGCCCCCATTTGTGTGTTTGGATAGAATTGGTCAAAATAATCAAAATATAGTGATTATTTATAGTCCACAATCTGCTGTTATCAATAACAAATAGTTATAGATAAATTAGGTATTAAATATATCCAAAGCTAATAGATTGAACTTTTTGGGATCGACAACGTGAAGGGGAAAAACTTGCGCCGATTCGGCTTGCATTCGGCAACGCTGGGCGGGGTAACCTTATCTGAAATTGGTATTGATGATATTAGTGCGCCAAACGAGGAGGCTGTCAAAAAATATGTCTTGTTTACAGGTTGTTAGGAAGGAGACGGGAAAGGGTCAAAGCGAAAAGCACTTTGAGCAGGGAAAAGCTGAGCATCCTGTTTTAAGTGCTTAAAACACTGGTGTTGCTGGTACTAGTGCACCAAGCCGGGTAGCTCGCGGCGAAGGATTCCTATTTATACCTGCTTCGGTTGGATGCTTGGCTGCACCAAGCGGAAGCCGGTATAGCCACTTCTGAGCAATAAAAAAAAACAGAGCCGTTAAGCCCTGCCTTGCGATTCCGATATCTGAAAAATTAATTAACTTCTTTTTCTCCTAGCGATACCAGCCAAGCCAGCAATGCCGGTTCCGAAAAGGAGCATGGTGGCAGGCTCGGGGACCGGGGTGCCTCCGACCTCACCGATATGGCTCAGTTTACCAATATTTTTTATGTCTACAAGCTCCCCAGGACCACCAAGGAAGTTGAGGTCAATAACCGCCCAATCTAAATTGGCGATATTTTGGTACACGTAATGGGAAAAGATTGACCCCTCTCCTACCTTAACGTAAAAGTAGACTGGCGCTTCAGATACAAAATCAAACGCATAAATGTTTGATCCAGCAACACCATCGGTGACTTCAGCCCATCCGGCTGCAGAGGTATTTGTTTTAGCAAGATCGGCGACAGTAAAATTAGATCCAAGCACGCTATTAATCCAATCAATTTCAGTAACATCACCACTATTAGGCAGGGTCTCCCAACCTATAAGGTTATCCACTGAACCAACATCTGCCATAGTTAATGCCTGAGCCATCCCGACCGACCCTAAAATAAGCAATCCAGTTGCCAAAGTAGCTACCAAGGTCTTTTTCATAACTTTCGCTCCTTTTGTAATATTAGTTTTTTGTAAAATATTTCAGGTATTCCTTATTCTATCCACAAAGCATGCCAGGTTGCTCCAGATTAAGGCGCGTTAATACAAAACGCTTATCTAGCTTTTTTTATAGATATTTTTTTTCAAGTTATCTGTTTGACTATGACTAGTCGTCACAAAAAATGGTCCCATTTAACCACGCGATTATATGTGACCATTTTCACGGTATATTAGTAGTTGGTTGGAGAATTCCTATTGAAGGATGAGGTGGGTTCGCCCGACACCAAAAGGATACGCTTTCCACTTTAAAGTTGTCCGGGGAACCTAGCGGCAAGTGAGAATTGGTGATGCCCAGTCGATTTCCTTCGACAAGGCCAAGAATGCTGCCAAGGTGCAGTAGAATGCCCTAATTTGAGAGGTCCTGGCTGGCACCGGTCCCCATAAAGAGGTACTTGATCGAAAAAAGGTCAAGTGCTTTTTTATGGGGTGGTGGAAGGATTATTTCTTTTTTTTTCTTGGTTGCAACCATCTTTGAGTCTGAGCGGAGGGCACCTTGCCTGATGAAGGCATGATAAACAGGAAACATCGAAACCGCAGTAATGATCGAAGCTAAACAATCAGAAATCTAAAATGACACGGATATTCCCATCTTCCGGCAAACTTCAGTCACCTTGGTCCCGGTTTCAGACTGCCTGAGCGCAAACGCTATCTGTTCCTCGGTAAATTTCGTCGTCTTCATGGCAAAACACCTCCTCGGTTAGGATTGTATTTTGCCAAAAATCTCTACTTTTCGACGGTCTTTTTTTCAGGGGAGACGTCAAGAAAAGTGACCGCAACCCCTCGAAAACACTCAAAACTAGACTTGGCGTTCCTTGAATTGCTGGTACTAGTGCACTTGGACGGGATGGAAATGGGACAACCTTATCCCTTTTGATCTCTAGAAAATAATCAACTCGGAAAAATTATCGGAGTGCGGTTTGACAGGATTTTGCTTGGCGGGATGTATTGTATGAGTAGTGCCGGAGGGCGCAACTGAACAGATATGGCCACGGTTGAGAGGGGGTTTGCTACTGCAATCAGGCTGAGTAGCGCGAGCCACGAAATCAATACAACGTTGTTCAGCAAAATTCAGATGGTCCATCATTGCCGCGCGAGATGCATCAGCATCTTTATTGCGAATGGAGGCAACAATCGCAGAATGATGTTTGAATAGCAGGTGGTGATCTTCGCTAGTCAGATACACCGCCCTCCAAACACTGCGCTGAAACTCTCGCATGGCGTCAAACAAGCTCTGCATCAAATGCAACCAAACGATATTGTGGCTAGATCGGGCGATAACGATATGTAAGTTAGCGTCGAGGTCCTCTGAAGAGCGTTGCACCGATAAGTTTTTTTCCATACTCTCCAAGATTTCCTCCATTCGGATAATATCCTCGGGAAGAGCACGCTGGGCCGCATAGTAGGCCGTACAAGATTCCATATCTTTGCGCACTTCGATCACTTCGAGCGCTCGTCCCTGCTGATTGCGGATCAGTTCGCCCAGCGAATTGCCTTGGGTATTATCGACCAAGGACAGAACAACCGTGCCACCGCCTTGATAGGACATGACAAGTCCCGCAGAAGCGAGAATGTTTATGGCCTCTCGCACTGAGGGTCGTGAAACTTCGAACATCTCAGCCAGTTCACGCTCTGGCGGGAGTTTATCACCGGGGGCGAAATCTCCGGATAATATCGCGTCGCGGAGTTGATCGGAGACTTGGATGGAGACTTTTTTAGGTTTGATTGGTTGGAATCGCATACTCTAACTCGGCAAAGAAAGAAAAGGATCGAGACCGAACAATATTTTAGTAATAAACAACATTCTAAAATGCAAATTTTTTATGAGATCAGTCAGGATTGCAGCAGTGTACGTGAGGAGGGCGAAGAAACGGCGAATCGTAGCTAAGATACACAACTTAAAATATCAACGTTTTGCCGATGAACCTTTACGTTGAAAGAATGTGTGCGATTTCGGCATCAAAAAAGTCCACAATCAATAAATTCACAAATTATTAAATGTAAATATATTATTAATGATTGAATACAGTGGTGAATTCAATTAATCGACAATCAAACAATATGGTAGACAAATTAATTTTTGAATGGGGCAGAACATCGAAGCAAAAAATTCGCACAACCCCATTTTTCTATTTAAAATAACGTATTCAACATATAAAAAACTAAAAATTATTACAATTTAAATTACAATATTGATTCTAATTAAGTTTTATATACATTCCAGTATGTTCAAGAATATTTCTTTCTATTGAAGATGACATATCAATTTTTGATCTTTCAGACATAGCCGCATCAATATTTCCAAACAAAAATGCACAAGAAACAACAAATATTGATAAAAATATAATTTGTGTTAATTTCATATCCATACCTCAACATATTTTTAATTTTTTACATCTGTTAACAACGGAAAATTTTTATTTTTATAAATTTATCTCCATCTTCTCTGTTTAATATTTAATTACACACACGATACATCAGCAAAGCATAGACTGCAATATTTTTATTGGTCCAATTAAACATACAATTTCAATAACATAACATGTAAAATTCTAACAAAGGTAAGACCAATTTTCTAGTCGTTTTTAGTTTCCATGTTTAGAAGTTTTGTCTGCATGTCGACATTTTATTACTTTTCCCGGCAATCCAAGATTACCCATGCATTTTCTGTGTTTTCGTCAGAGACAAGACTGCCCAACGACTCAAAACCTTGCCGTACCTACAGGCTCTACTCTCACCCGTTCATCGATCCGCCGGTAGCAAGATGGTCAATAGAGGGTATGCACTCAGTATGGCTAATCGGGTTCTGGTGTCAAACTCTATGAGGCCAACGCCAGGGAGCGGTTCTTGACTACTGAGGAAACCCAGCGGTTGCTGGCAGAACTCGACAAGAGCAGGAACACCCAACTCAAGTATATTGTGCCTCTGTTGCTCCTGCTTGGCTGCAGGAAACGGGAGTTGCTCGATAGTCGGTGGGAAGATATCGATCTGGATCGCAGGACGTGGCGTATTCCGATGTCGAAGTCAGGCAAGGCTCGGCACGTGCCCTTGTCCAAGGCCGCCATCGAGATATTGTATCAACTGCCACGGTGGGAGGGCTGCCCGTATGTCGTACCCAACCCGGACACCAAGTTACCCTTTGTGCAGATTCAAAGAGCCTGGGATAGTGCCCGGAAGGCAGCCGGTCTGCCCGACGTCCGCATGCACGACCTCCGCCACAGTATGGCGAGCAATATGGTGAACTCGGGTCGGTCGATCTACGAGGTGGCTACAGTCCTGGGCCACAGCCAGCTCAAAACCAGCCAGAGGTATGCGCACTTGAGCCAGGAAACCCTACTGGCCGCCGTTGACGCTGCAGCCGCCGCCACCGGAATGGGGCAGGTAAACCGTACAACCAAAGAGGCTCCACCTGACCCTTACCCGGTCAGGTGGAGTCTATAATCACCATCTATTTTTTTTCGTCAGACCGGCAACCCGACACCGACGCCCGACACGCAGTAGGTGGGTTGGGTGTATGGTGGGTTGGGTTCAGGCAACCGATTTAGCGAAATAAATTCAGATTTTATAGCGAGGGCTATGCATACCGCGACCGGTTGGGTCGTCGTTGGGTGAGGCAAGAGAGTGGGCAGAAAACTGACCGCAACCCCTCGAAAACATTCAAAACTAGAGTTGGCGTTCCCTAAATTGCTGGTACTAGTGCACCAAGCCGGGATGGTCACGGAAAATTATCCTATTTACAGCGCGTTACACAGGATATCGTGGGGGATTAAAGTGAAGTGCTTTGAACTGGGAATGATTGTGCATCCTAATTTCAGTGGCCCTGACTGGATACAAACCCTATAAAGTGACGCTTGATCAAAACTGGTTAGGGAATTCTTTATTGGGTCTTGGAACCATCATTTTTTTGGGGCGGGAAAAACCCCACTTATTATAGCTGGGAATCATGCTGGCAGCCAGCGATTCCAAAATTATTTGGGCATCTTTTGTGTAAAGATAAACATAAAAGATGCCCATTTCTATTGAAAGAATTTTTAATTCCAAGCTCTGCCAGAGGAAATTATTTCACCATCCTCAACGGTGGGGTCGCTAATACCTCAAAACCGCCGCCGGGAACACCGGTAAATGGATTTGCAGTGCCAATGAACAGATGTTCCTTACCACGGTCGTCCAAGAATGTTACAGTTCTTCTGATTCCATAATTGAGTGGATTCTTAAAACCGCTTAAAGTTACGGGCTCCCAATTGATTCCATTCTTGGTTTTCCACAAATCTGCGCCACCAAAATTATTATACAAATAATCGATGATTTTTAGCGCTGCTGCCGCCATTGTTGGGTCATTGAGATTAAGCTTTTTCAAAACTTCAAGCTGCGAGGACATGTAAGGCAGGACGTCGGCATTGAGTTCCTGGAGCAACTTCATGGCTGCCGCTGGATCAGACACCAACAAATCTTTCAGGGTCCGCAACAAAGTTCCGGACAGGTCCAAGGTGCCGAGAACGAGCCAGTCTTTATGGACGGCCATGTGCCAAACATAGACGTTGAAAGGATTGCCAAATCCTGCGGGAAGCATGCTCAGTGGTACACGAAAGGTAGGCCAACCCGCTGGAGGATCATTGGGGAAATAGGCACCGACAAGCAACATTGCTTTATCGTTCTTGTCGAGCCGAATGACATCAAAGGCACGAGTGCCAACCGGTTGTCCATCTTTCAAGACCATTCCGATTCCCACGGCGGTTCCGATATACAGGTAATTACCCATTGGTTGCATTGTCATGCCGTATTGATTCCAAGTATCTCCGAAACCTTCTTTGATGACCCGTTTCCAGAGCATTTTGCCATTAGCAGCTGACAACCCATTAGTTTTCCAAACTTCAAATCCTGTTTTATAGTTGACCGTCGAAGCGTAAAGGTGATCATTGAATACTGTGATGTGATATATCTCCGCATTATCTAGATTCCCAAAGCCAACATCGCTGATTGGCTGCCAATCAGTACCGTCGCCCTTCGACGAGCCAAACACCACGCAGCCCCCAGTGTTACCCACGTTATTACCCGGGATGGATGCAGCCACGTATACCTTACCTCGCCACTCGACAAATTCTCGTATGTTTGTGGTCTGTGCTAAATTACCGGTGACATCTACCCAATCTCCAGGATTTCCTGTTGCAGAACGGACGATACTACTTTGAGGCATCGGAGGCATCCAGGTCCCGACACCCAAACCATAAATATATCCGTTATACGTTCCTAACGTTCTGTATCCATAGGCTTTTGGGTATTTTCCGACCGGTATCGAGATGCCATATTGTGGTAAATTTATCGGAGAGGGCAGGTCGAATATTTTCGAAGAATACACTTTTTCCCACAGGCCGTTTTTCAAACGATAGATAGCACCCAACATGTCCTCGGCGAATCCAGGTGCGCCCCATTCGGTGACAGCTGGTTCCGCAATATTTAATTCGATGGGGAAATCTACCATTCCAGCCACACCTTGCAAAACACTCCACAGATGGTGCCGGTTCGTTGAAACATAGATATCTCCATTGAAGCTGGTAAGCCCCCAAGCATAACTGTTAGCAGAACTGTCTATTCCCCCTGATGCTAGTACTTTGAACTCTCCTTCGCCAATAGCGATTACCTTGGTTGTGAGCAAAAGAAACGCGAACGCTACAAACAGTGTAATTCTAATGAGTTGTTTCATGCTTTACCCCCTCCAATTTGTTTCATGTGATGAGATGTAGCCCGGTTGGTCAACGGGTCGTTAAGAAAAATAAAAAGTTGTCAGCAGGTTAGCTACGGCGACATGAAGTTATTTCTGCCTGCACGGGGGCGTGGTTCGTGAAGGAATCAACATTCTTTTTGGGAAATATTTCTTAATTTTGACAGAAAAGCAATAAGTTGATATTGAAGGGATAATGGATACCTTTTGTATTCAACAGTGCTTTTCAGCTGGAGCGAGTGAAGGAATAAAATAACAGAAAATTTACTAGTGCTCCTATCCGAGAAGGACTTGGAAGTTATTGATACTGGTTACATCTGGTCAGATAGGGAGCGAGGTCGGGTCAAAGTGAAAGTGCTTTGAACTGGGAAAAATTGAGTATCCTACTTTGAGTGCCATAAACATAGGAATTGCTGGTGCTAGTGCACCAAGCCTGGATGCTCACCGGAAATGATACTGTCTATACCTGTTTCGTTAGGGTCTTTGTCCGGACTAAGATGGAGATTTTTGGGCTTGGAAAATTGAGAGAACGTAAACTGAGCGGTTCCATCAGGATGTTTACCGAGAGAGAGGAGAGATAGTCTTCTCGACACTTTCGATAGGCAGCAGGACAGTGAAGGTTGCGCCTTTCCCCGGCTGGCTTTCAACCTGGATTTCTCCGTGATGTTTTTTGACAATGCCGTAACTAACCGACAAGCCCAGACCGGTACCCTTGACTGCGGCTTTAGTCGTGAAAAAAGGCCTAAAGATATGCTCAATTTCCTCAGGCTTTATGCCAACGCCAGTATCCTTGATCGCCACCACCACCTTATTGTTTTCTTGCCAGGTGGTTACTGTAATTTCACCGCCGGGCTTATGGCAGGCATCCGCTGCATTAGTCAGGAGATTCAGAAAAACCTGTTTGATCTGATCCGCAACTGCCACGATCTGCGGTAGATTCTGTGCATAGTCACACACCAGGGAAATCCCTTTCCGGTTAAAATCGCTTTTTTGCAAAAGCAGGATGGAGTCAAGGGATTGGTGCACATTCAGCAATGATTTCCTGCCCGAGGAGGGACGGTTGAAATCTTGGAGACTGCGGATCAAATCCTTAATTCGTTCACTTTCGTTAATGGCCGCATCCAGTAATTTTCTGTCATCTTCTTCCAATACCGCTCTTTTTTTCAAACCTTTCAGGATTGATAGAATTCCCTGCAGGGGGTTGTTAAATTCATGCGCTATAGAGGCAGACAGTTTACCGATCTCCGAGAGCTTTTCAGCGTGCAGAAACTGTTTCTGAGTTTCCTGCAACTCGCGGGTACGTTGTTCAATCTTTTGTTCTAACTCGTTATTTATGGCGAGAATCAGATTATCAATCTTTTTCCTCTCGGTTATGTCGATGTGCGTTCCGACTATCCGTTGCGCATGACCATTTTCGCCTCTCTCAATGACCTTGCCCCTACTTTGAATCCATTTCCAGCCCCCATCGCTCGTTCGCATCCGGTATTCAAGGAAGAAAGTTTCGCATCGGTTTTTAATGCAATCATGTTTAGTGGCGATAACCGCTTTTCTATCGTCGGGATGAATCAATTCAGTCCACGCCTTAATGGATTGGGGGCGCGTGTTGAGATCATAACCAAGCATCAACCAATACCCTGGACTGTAATAGATTTGTCCCGATGTAATTTCCCAATCCCACAACCCATCTTTAGTTGCTTCCATGGCCAGGCGGAACCGCTCCTCACTCTTTCGCAATGCAACTTCCGCATTATTTCGCTCTGTGATGGAACGTGCCTGCTGGATGTTCTGATACGCTGCGCTAGAAAGTTGATTGGCTAATATGAAGAGGGCTTGGGCAATATGTCCAAATCGCTCTTGTGACATGGAAGGCACCTCGTGGAACGCTTTCATGAAAGCGGCCTCGTCAACTCCGATTGCATGAGCATAGGCTCGCATGTTTTCTTCGCTTTGGGTCTCATCTCTCACTTGGCCGATCAGCCAGTTGGCAATGTGATGGCCACCGACCGTGATGCTGGCGCCAGCATCCCATAGACCTCCACTAAGACAGGGCTGCACAATGGGACCACTTGGATGATAGCGTCCGATGGCGGCGTCGGATTTAAAACAGTTGAGACAGCCTTGTTCGCTTTTACGGATGATCTCGCGGCACAGGTAGGTGAAATTGCTCGGGTTGGTGATCGGAGTTCCGTCAGGATGTGTGATAATGGAGGCTACTTGAGTAGCTGCAGCGAACTCGTCTTGGAGGCGTTGAATGACTGCCAGATCGAACAGGTCCTCAAATGTGATGCTATCTGTCTGGCTAAGTGGGCAAGTAAGAGTTAGCAAACGTTTTTCGAGCTCTTCCTCCATTCGTTTATGTTTAGTAATGTCTCGAAATTCGGTCACCCGGACGTTTCGTCCTTTATAATAAATACTAGAACCTCGAATGATGAGGGGATATTTCGTGCCATCTTTTCTGATTCCAATGATCTCGTATGGTTGCTCATAGCCACATTGAATGTTTCGCAAGACTTCATCGCGATAGTCATGTGCAATGAGCATAAGCCCATCCATGCCGATAAGCTCATTAATGGCATAACCGGTCTGGTCCGAAAGACCTTGATTGCAATCAAAAATGATCCCGTGATCATGTATCAAAATACCGCTGGACGATGCATTGTGAAGCACTCTGAACCGTACCTCGCTCTCTCGCAAGGCGTCTTCGTCCAGCTTGAGTTTGGTAATGTCGTGAAAAATGCAGTGAGTCTGTTGGAAGTGACCTTCTGGGTTTATGCCGATCTTGCCATGTAGGGAAACCAGGATGGTAGTGCCATCTTTTTTGACCATCTCGAACTCGACACCTTGAACCTCGCCAATCGCCTTGAACCTTGGAAAATTTTGTTTGAAATGGTTTCGACAATCCTGATGCAAAAATTCGCTGAAATTCCTACCGATGACCTCATCTTTAGCGTAACCAAGTATGTCTAACCATGCCTGGTTGACCTCGATAAAACAACCGTCGTTGTCAAGGGACTGGTAAGCGAGAGGTGCTCGCTCATAGAGATGTCGCAGCAGGACGTTTTCGGCATTAAGCCGCTCGTTGTCAGCCGTAAGGGCCGCCAGTTGCGCTTCGAGGGTATGGCTGAGTGCGTCCGGGAACGGGGCGGGTTCTCCCATGATTCTTCTCCACACTGTTGGTGGGGTTGATCCTCTGCTGAACGGGGTTGGTGGAATGAGACTTTCGGGCATGAGGCCTGGAGCAACATGATGTACCGACGCAGGCATGTGTCCGACCATACCCGTTTTTTGGAGGTTCTTCTCCAAAAAAGGAATTGCTATTTCGCTTGGGCAGAGCGTAGCATGGGGTGGAGCGTGCTGTCAATCGAGGCGTATTGGCAGCAGACACCGTGTACTAGTGCACCAAGTGGGGAGAGGCTCAAAACCAGGATTGTTCCGGACGTGTGTTCGTTTAAACAGAGTTAACGGAGGTAAATGCCAATTTTAACCAAATGTCGCTCAAACGCAACAGTCTGTACTGCGGACTTCATGTCACTCTTTTATGTTGCGTTTTCTTTTTTACATCTAAAAAGCTCTTAAGATGCATAACACTACGAATGTCGGACACTATTTTAATTATAAGGCGATCTTCTTGTAAATTATTTTCATATTAATTTAACAATTTCATATCTTTAGATTTTTAGCCCGATTGATAATCAATGAAGTCGGTAGTCATCAAAGCAAGCAACCATGATCGACTCACATTTCGTCTACTCATCTCTATACTCCCCATCAAAGAACCCCTGCTAATCAATCCCTCTGTCAAATATGTCGGCAATCACATACAGGCTAGCTGGTAAAATTATGATCCAGATCGACAATTGATAAGGCGAAATAGGTCTTCTGACCAGTTTATCTAGCGTTGGCAATTTTAAAGCGATCGTTGTCAATACCTACATCCAGAATTATTTCTAGCTTTGTATTGTTATATTGCTGATTATTCAATAGATTTACCATAAATTCACTAAGCGCCAGCCTGAACATTGTTAATAGTGCCCGTTTAATAAGAATCATGGCAAGTGTTTAGAAACCAATCGGATCGGTACCTAGATAAGCGTCACCTCTTCGACTTCAGAAAAACCAACCGCTCGAAATCTCGCCGACGAACAGGCCACATTGTGGCACGCATAATGCTAGGAATTGCGAGACACCCTATTCCCCACGTTTTAATTCTACAGCTTACTCAGAATGGTTCAAGACTTCTGAAGGAGGATAAATGCGCATCCCAAGACGACAATTCTTGAAATACTGCATCGGATCGGCAGCGGTATTGGGGCTACCCATGACCGTTCTCGGTAAACTTGAACAGGCCCTTGCTGACCCAACGATCCCACTCCCCAAAGTTATCTGGCTCAATGGTGCGAATTGCACTGGTTGCACCGTATCTTTGGCAAATTTATTTAGCAACAGTGGACCTGCCGATATCGCTGATCTTCTGATCAACACTATTGACTTAGCATTTCATCCGAACCTTATGGGGGCAGCCGGGGATCTTGCCGTACAACAACTGAAAGATACCGCCTTAGGGAATTACATATTGGTGGTCGAAGGCGGCATTCCCACAGCTTTTAATGGTCATGCCTGTCTGGTGTGGAGTGAAAATGGCCGCGATGTGACCGCCATGGAAGCAGTGAAAGTGTTGGCACCGAATGCCGATGCTGTATTGAGTGTTGGCACATGCGCCAGTTACGGAGGCATACCTGCCGGCAACCCTAACCCGACAGGCATAAGGAGTGTAAGCGGAATTACCGGATTGAACACCATCAATATCCCAGGTTGCCCAACACACCCTGATTGGATCGTTTCGACCATCGCTTCTTTGCTTTCAGGTGTCGTGCCGCCATTGGATGAGCGAAGTCGTCCAAAGGCACTCTTCAGTCGAAAAGTCCACGACGCCTGTCCACGCAAAGAACGAGAAGAAGCAAAGGTATTCGGAATTGCAAACACATGTCTCAAAGAGCTTGGCTGCAAAGGGCCCGAAACATTTGCAGATTGCCCAGCTCGCAAATGGAATAGTGGAACTAACTGGTGCATAGGAGCCGGGGCAATTTGTGCTGGATGCACTGAGCAAGGTTTTCCGGATCGATTTTCTCCTTTTTACAAAGTGGAATATGGGTATCAGGAGTTTAAGAAGCCCGCAGATAATCCTAATACTGATCCGCAACCGACAAGTAGTTCACTTACTTTCTCCCTTGCGGCATGGACAGCGAGCACTCGTGTCCTCAGAGCCGAAGGAAAAGGGAAGGCCGGACAAATAGTCACCATTTACAACGGCCAGACTAATATCCAATTAGGAGCAGTCTCTGTCAATCAACTGGGCGGATGGAGGTTTCAGCAGACTACGTCTCGGCCACCCTCTTCTCTGAAGGCAGTATCAAATGGTCAAACGGTTTTACGTGCGGTGGTAATGAAATAACTCTGTTCCCCTTTACGCGGCAGCTTCTTTTCTTGATTGCACTCAGAATCAGGCCATTTCACAAGGCATACTACTGAAAACACTCTTACGGAAAACACCTAATGAGAACAATAACCGTCATGGATCCAGTGACCAGAATCGAAGGTCACATGAAAGTCGAAATTACCGTTGATACCAACGGAGGAGAGCAGCAAATTGTTGATGCTCGTTGTACAGGGACTCTTTTTCGTGGTTTCGAGACACTACTGAGCGGCCGCAGCCCTCTAGACGCGCCTCTCATCACTCAACGTATCTGCGGTGTTTGCCCCATATCACATGGTCAGGCTGCAGTATTGGCTCTGGAAAATGTTTCGAATTGGCTGCCACCAACCAATGCGAGACTCTTGCGCAATCTCACCCTCGGTGCTGATTTTCTCCATTCACACATCCTTCATTTTTATCTCCTTGCGGCGCTGGATTATACCGCCGGACCAGCCACTCAGCCATGGACACCGGCATGGCAGATAGACATGCGTCCTGGGCTGGAAAGTGTGGCCGCAAATTTGCCCAAAGCGATAGCCGCCCGCCGTCAGGCCCATGCAATGGGAGCCTTATTCAGTGGCAAAAACCCCAACAGCAACAGTTATATACCAGGTGGCTTCACAACCATTCCAACTACAAAAGATATTGATGCTTATCGACAACATCTTGCAGCACTCACAGCATTCATTGAGACCACCTACCTGGCAGATGTCAAAAAGGTAGGCGAAATATATAAAGATTATTTTCAAATTGGTACCGGATGCCGCAACCTGATGGCTTTTGGCGCCTTTGAAATGAACGATACTAATTCCACGCGACTCTTCTCGCGCGGTTACATTGAAAATGGTGCGGTCAGTGTTCAGCCAGGACTTGTCACCAATGACATAACCGAATCAGTCAAATATTCCTGGTACGCCGATAAAACTGAAAATCTGGCGCCAACTTCCGGTGAAACATTGCCGGAATACCCTAAAGGAGAGGCCTATTCGTGGATCAAAGCTCCGCGCCTTCGCAACAAACCTTTTGAGGCCGGCCCTCTGGCACGTATGTGGATCAACGGTAATTATCAAAGCGGTATATCGGTGATGGATCGGCATGTTGCCCGGGCATTGGAAGCTGTGAAAATCGCCAAGGCCATGTCTGGCTGGCTGAACAGTTTAATCCCAGGGAAAACTTCCTATGACAACACTTACGACCAATACTCAGGCGTCGGTGTCGGTCTCTCAGAAGCACCGCGCGGCGCCCTTGGTCATTGGGTTAAAATCGTCGGCAACAAGATCTCCAATTATCAGGTAATTACTCCCACCTGCTGGAACGCTTCTCCCCGCGACAACAGTGGTGTTCCTGGGCCAATGGAGCAAGCGCTGATAGGAACACCTATTGAAGATCCTAATCAGCCAATTGAAGCGCTACGGGTTATCCACTCCTATGATCCCTGCCTGTCGTGCGCGGTGCACATCATGCGTCCAGACAAAAAACCAATGGTGGTTTACCCTGGAAGATAGCGTCAAGCAGCCCACTGATCATGTTCGAGCAAGGAATTATACGATAAAGAACAAACAATGCACTGTGCTATGCAAACGGTCATTCTCGGGCTAGGTAATGAACTTTTGGGAGATGAGGGGGTTGGTGTACATGCTGCCCGTTTTTTACAAGGGGAGAAATTATCGTCTGATACGAAGGTGATAGAAGTTGGCACGGCTATCTTGAATTCCATGCCGGAATGGGAGGAGGCCGACAGGATTATCGTCGTGGATGCCATGAAGGGCGATGGGGCACCCGGAAGCATATATAAAATTTCCCTCGAGGACTGCAGTGGATCACCCTGTATCGCTTCGATGCATGGATTTGACATTTTCCGCGTACTGTCCCTGATGGGCCGTAAACAACCTCCACCAGTAACGGTTTTCGGGATAGAACCGGAGCTTATCCATTGGTCGATGAGCTTATCGCCCAATGTTGCAGCATCCCTCCCCTTCCTGATTTCAGCTGTCAAAGTAGAGATTCAGAATAAGTAGCAACTGAAAAAAGCCCAACTTTTTCAGTAACAGCTTCTCTTCGTTCTTGTGCATCTTTCTGCAATACGGGTGCGGACCAAGGCGGGAGCGACTCTGTTGCATGTATCCAAAGATCAGATTTATCCCCTTTTATTGCGTGTCCATTGTTTCTGGTGCGGGCTGCATTCCGATACTGTCCACGGGAAACTGAGAGACTAGTCCCTTTTTTTGTATGGCGCAGCGATTTTTTTTTTGTACAGTGAACCGCTGTCATGAAAATGTTTCCGGTTACTCTGTGGTAGATGCGGTGGTTCCAGTATTGCCAGATCTATACGCCGTCAACCGTCATGCTCAAGGGCGCACTCGCGATGCCGGGAAAAAAAACAACGAGTTTACAACTCAAGGAGAAGATGATGGCTAGGAAGATTAGAATATTATTTCTCGCGATGTTTTTTTTGGGTTCCTTGACTTGGGCCCCTGTCCATGCCGCAACTAATGAGACTTCGGCTACCAAAGAGACACAAGCGACTAAGGAGACACCAGCATGCCCGTGCATGAGTGGTGAGAGCTTCTGCAAGTGCGGCAAAGATTGCCAGTGCCCCCACTGCCAAGCCGGTCAAGGCCCCTGTGCCTGTAAAGCTGGAGCCATGGGATGTCAATGCAAGGGCGACGATGGTGTCTGCAAGTGCGGCAAGGATTGCCAGTGTCCCCATTGCCAAGCCGGACAAGGCCCCTGTGCCTGTAAGGCCGGGGCCATGGGATGTCCTTGTAAGGCGGGTGAGAGCGTCTGCAAGTGCGGCAAAGATTGCCAGTGCCCCCACTGCCAAGCCGGTCAAGGCCCAAGTGCCTGCAGAGGCGGAGCCATGGGGCACCCATGTCCCTCCTGTCCTGGAAAAATGACAACCGCCGCTGAAAAGCCGGCAGACGTCCCTCAGAAACCGACCGATGCAAGCGGCTATGCCAAGACCATGACGACGAAGGAAGGGAAATTCAAGGTTGCCTATACCAGTGAACCCGAGGCCATGCCGATCGGCCAGATCATCAGCTGGAAGCTGAAGGTGCAGACAGCGGATGGCAAGCCGGTCACGGACGCGGCAATCACCGTCGACGGCGACATGCCCGAACATGGACACGGACTGCCGACCGCACCCAGGGTCACCGAGAATATAGGCGATGGCACCTACCTGGTTAGTGGAATCAAGTTCAGCATGCCCGGCTGGTGGATCATGACCTTCACCATCAAGTCCGGCGACAAGACCGACCGCGTAACCTTTAACCTGCAGTTAAAGTAATTCCCGGGAGAGGACCAGAGGACCCGTGGCTGCCGCGAAAGCTGTCCTTTCGATCTGGGGCTTCAGCCTTGCCTGCCTGCTTGGCTTCCCGATGCCGGTTTTGCCGGCATCGGGAGATTCGACGGGACGGCCCGATCTGCAGGCCCTGCATGCCTACAGCGAAGAGGAGCTTGCTCTGCTTCGCTCTCTCTCACTCTCTTCACTCCCCCCCTTGCCCCAAGATCCCACCAACGCCCATGCCGATGATCCCAGAGCCAGGGCACTCGGCAAACTGTTTTTCTTCGACCCGGGCTTCAGCGCCAACGGAGAGGTTTCCTGCGCCACCTGCCACCAGCCGGCAACCGGATTCACGGACTTGCTGCCTCTTGCCAAGGGGATAGGGATCAACACCAGGCGAACCATGCCGCTGATAGGCGTCGCATACAATGCCTGGTTCTTCTGGGATGGCAGAAGGGACACCCTCTGGTCCCAAGCGATTGTGCCGATCGAAAACGCTCAGGAGCACGGGTTCACCCGCACCATGTGCGCCCACCGCATTTTCGACCGGTATCGCAAAGAGTATGAAGCCGTCTTCGACAAACTGCCAGCGATCAGTCACACACATTGCCCGCCGCATGCGAGCCCAGGCGTCGGCAATGCGGCCGCCCTTGCTGCCTGGAAGGCCATGCAACCAGCCGACCGGGACAAGGTGAACCTCATCTATGCGAATTTCGGCAAGGCCATTGCCGCCTTTGTTCGCCATATCCTGCCGCAGCCGGCCCCCTTTGACCGATACGTCGAGGCCGTGCACACGAAAGATCTGGCCGGGGCGGACACCCTGATCAGCCGCGAGGCTGTCGCCGGGCTCAGGCTGTTCATCGGCAGGGCGAAATGCACCAACTGCCACCTGGGGCCACTCTTCACCAACGGCGGATTCCACAACGTCGGCCTGCCCAATGCTTCCGACCCGGGAAGAGCACAGGCCATCGATGATGTCCTGAACGACGAATTCAACTGTCTCGGCAAATACAGCGACGCCAAATCCGAGCAATGCACAGAACTCAGGTTTATCGATACCAACCGCCAGAAATATGGAGGCGCGTTCAAGACCCCCACCCTGCGGAACGTTGCCGAGAGACCGCCCTACATGCATGTGGGCCAGTTCAAGTCCCTGGACGAGGTCCTGTTATTTTATCGCCTAAGCTCCAGCAACGAGATTGAACACCAACAACTCACCGAGACGGAACTGCAACAGATCAAAGCCTTTCTAGGTACTTTGAGCGGCCCGATCAGCTATCCTCGCTGACGGCGAGACCGAGTTCCCAGAGTGTGACGTGGTCAAATAAAAGTAGACATTTTATTAAGCTGCTTTTTTCCAAAGCTGCTGTTTCTCAAATTCCATGGGGTTCATATACCCCAGAGAGGAATGACGGCGCCTGCTATTGTAAAAAATCTCAATGTAATCGACGATATCCTGCCGGGCAGCAGATCGGCTGAGATACCTCATTCCAAAAACCTGCTCAATTTTGAGGCTGCCGAAGAAATTCTCGGCCACAGCATTGTCCCAGCAATCGCCTTTTCTGCTTATACTGGACAGTATCCCATGGTTCTTGAGCAGTTTCTGGAAATCATGACTGCAATACTGACTGCCCCTATCAGAGTGAAAGATGAGACCTCGTGAGAGTTTACGTCGCCAGATTGCCATGGTCAACGCATCCATGACCAGATGCCTGGAGATGCAGTTGTTCATCGACCATCCCCCGATACGACGGGAGTAGGGATCAATTACAACCGCCAAGTACAGGCACCCCTCGGACGAACAAATAGAGGTAATGTCGCCAACCCATACGCAATTCGGGGTGGTCACGGAAAATCTGCGATTCAAAAGATTGGGGGCAACGGGTAACCGATGGCTGCTGTCGATTGTCGCCTTGAACCTTTTCCGTTGTTTGGCCGTAACGCCAGCCAATTTCATCAACGTTCCGGCTTTATGCTTGCCGCAACGATACCCAAGGGCGTTCAGCTCCTGGGCCATTCTACGGCTGCCGTATGTTGCTTTCGATTCCTGGTGAAGGTCACGGACCCTGGGGATCAGTTGCGCCCGCTCTTGCTCCCTGGCTGACGGGCTGCATCTCTTCCAGTGGTAATGACCGCTTCGGCTCACCAGCATGACTCTGCACAGCAAATTCAATGGATACGCCTTCTTCTCGTTATCGATAAAAGAAAATCTTAAACCGATTCTTTCGCGAAGAAGGCTGTGGCCTTTTTTAGAATCTCTCGCTCCATCCGCAGTCGTTCATTCTCTCGCCGCAACTGCTTGAGTTCTGCTTGCAGTTGCGCCATGCTGGCAGGAGCTGGGCTTGAATCCGGCAAAGTGTCCTTGATCCATCGACGAAGTTGCGTGGTATGGATGCCTAAATTCCTGGCTGCCTCTGAAATCTTGTGCCCCTGATCCGTGACCAGTTTGACGGCCCCTTCCTTAAATTCGTCCGTGAATTTTCTGCGTACTGCTTTCTCCATGTGAACACCTCCCGAGAGCATCCTAAACGCTCTTAACTTTGTGCCCACTATTCTGTACCAGGTCACAGCTGGTCTACCCGACGTTCGGATAAACGATCTCCGCCACAGTATGGCCAGCAATATGGTTATTCGGGCCGGTCGAACTATAAGGTGGTCAAGGGCTTGGGGCACAGCCAGTTGAAAACCACTCAACGATATGCTCATTTGAGCCAGGAGACCCTACTGGCCGCCGTTGACGCAGCAGCGACAGCCACCGGAATGGGACAGAATCGATAAAAAAATACTCCACCCGCCCAGTGGCTCTTTACCGGTCGAGTGGAGTTATTGTGCATTATTTTTTTGGGGGTTTGTTTTACTTAGCAATCTTTTTTGGATCGCATAAATGTCCTGCATCTGGGGCCAGGCCGCCACAGGTAGCACAGGTATATTTCATATCAGGTAAACGTTCACCACAGACCTGATTAGTGGATGTCGCACACATTTTACCTTCAAGGTCTTCGGTGCCAGGATTGCAGAGCCTATTCAAATCCTCTGAAGTCGCACCGCAGTTCATGCATTTATATGTCATGGCGTCCTCCTAATTCATAGTCCTATCATCTTGACGGATCAAAATAAGCAGCCAGCTAAACTAGCCACCTTCATAAGAGGAAGCTAAGGAAGGCTGTGCGGCTTGTCAATGTTTGCTCCTCCTAAAACAGGGTGATCCAGCAGCCACCGCCACCGGAACAACCTGGGGTATAACACAGACGGAAAATCAATGACATTTCGCCCGATGTACCCGCTTAGCAGCGGCATAAGATGGGTTGGGTGTATGGTGGGTGAAAATTTGGGACCGATCGAGGTGAAAAAATTTAGTCGTCCGAAAAAAAGGTTAAAACCCACGCCTTTCAGGCGGGTAGCATTCTGCTAGCAGCTGACTTATCCTGGCGACCATGGAATATCGCCAAGGCAGCCACACGAAATACAAGATTGAATATCATTTTGATTAGGTGACGAAATATCGTTACCACTTGCTGGTGGGCGACCTTGCCCTCCGAGTTCGTTAACTTGTCCGCCAAACGTGTGAACGGTACGAGATTCAGATTTTGCGAGGAATAGTGAGAAAGGATCACGTCCATGTTTTGGTATCCGCCCCTCCCGATATCTCTCCATCTGCCATCATGAGATGGTGAACGGGCGGACTTCCCGAGAGATATTTGAAGAATTTCCCCACGTGAAAAAACGCTATTGGGGCCAGCATTTTTTGGTCTCGCGGCTATTTTTGTGTAACGGCTGGCGAACTGACAAAAGAGATGATCGAAGAATACTTTTCTCATCATTTTGAACCCACACCTCATGACGGTTCCGATGTCGAGTCGTGAACCGGCTGCGCATCCTGCCGGTATTGCTGGACTTTCAGTCCGCGATTTCAAACCCACCGACCTCAATTCGGTGGTTTTTTAGTAGAGTTCGCTGATAAATCAACATCTTCCAACTCCCTTTGGGGGATAAAGGGAGCAATGTGACGGTAAAAACAATGCTAAAAATTTAGTTGCGCCAATTTTAAACGTTCTTGAAATAACTTGCATTTGTATCAATAGGTTGCGGCTAAAAATCTATGTATCAGGTTATAAAATACATCGATAACGCTGAGCATTTTGGCCTGGGCCAAGGTAGAGACTTTTTGGGGTTGGAATATGCTGAGTAACGCAATATGGGTGGTTCCGGCTTGAAACTACACCCTATAAAGAGGCACTTGATCAGAAATGGTCGGCTGCTTTTTTATGGGGTTGTGCTCCTTATATTTTTTGTTATTTTGACAAAAACGATTAGAAATCAGGAGAACAGCTTATGTTTACCCTTACGGATGTACGCAATATCGCGGTACAGATCGAGCAAAACGGGGAAGAAGCCTATCGCCGAGCCGCTAGTCAGGTCAATGATCCGGAACTGGCTCATATTTTAAACTGGCTGGCTGACGAAGAGAAAAATCACGGCGAATTGTTCGCCACCATCGTTGACGAAAGGATGCTAACCGCCGAGGAGGCGGAGCTCGAAGCCATGGGCCGTTCCCTGCTCCAAGACATCGTCCGCAGTCAAACCTTCTCGCTTGAGCAGCGGCGGCTAGGACAAGCTACGAGCCTGGAAGACCTGCTGAACCAGTCCATCGAATTCGAGACGGACACCATTAAGTTTTACGAATTTCTCGTTGGTTTTCTTGACGATCAGGAAGGCATCACCCAACTCAACGGCATCATCGAACAGGAATTGGGACACGTGCGGCAACTTGAGCAGATGCGGATTAAGGTCAAACCGCATGCCACCCCCGAAGCCGACCGATAAGGCTCCAACCCTGGCCGGGATCATGTGGAATGCTTGGCCGAATTGACGCCGGTCGTACAGCTTCTCCTCGGATCCCTTGTTTGTTTTCTCGCTGGGGTTTTTACAGTATCCGCACAAACCATATCCCGGCTTGCAGCATTAGCAGGGCATACAACCCGGCAACCACATCGTCGAGCATGATGCCCAGACCGCCGTGGAGGTGACTGTCGATCCAGCCGATGGGGAACGGTTTGAGTATATCAAAAAAACGAAAGAGACAAAATCCGGCGAAGACCGCGGCCGGGTGGGCGGGGGCGAAGCTGAGGGTGATCAGTTGGCCGACGACTTCATCGATGACCACGATGCCCGGATCGGGCCGATCGACTATTTTTTCCGCTGCGCCGGCACTACAGACACCGATGGCAAAGAGTGTGGCAATGACGGAGAGGTAGGGGGTTGCCTCCAGCCGGCTGACCAGCAGCCAGAGCAGCACCCCGACCGCAGACCCCCAGGTTCCAGGCGCGATGGGCAGATAACCGCTACCGGCCCCGGTGGCGATGAACATCAGCAGACGGTCCATAATAGTTTAGGAACGGGTCGCGAGGAAATGGTGACGAACGGAAAGAGGCTTTGTATCAGCACACCGCTTACAGATCGGAGACGCAGGCAACGAGTTACTCAACAATTGTATATCCCGCTGCGTGTAATGAGGGCTTGGTATAGACAAAAAGCATCTCAACCGGCTCTGCAAAAGGATTGTAAAACCAGTGCACCGCACCGCGCGGGACGAACATGGTCTCTCCCTGTTTCATTTCCACCTCGGTGTCGTTCACCCCGCTGATCCCCTTGCCCGAGAGGATGTAAATCACCTCTTCGGCGTCTTTATGGGTGTGTTTTTTATGGGAGGCGGTTTGGGCTGCAAATTTACAATACGCAAAGGTGATATCTTCCGCGCCGACCGTCTTTTGGTCGACGAGCACAACGCGTTTCGCGTTTTCGAGATCCTTGATCGGTTCATTCCTGCCTTCTTCAAGCCCAATGACGTACTTCATACTTACTTCCTCGGTATCTTGATTGTTTGCCTGCTGACAGCGGCGTAGACCGTCTGGAGCGGCACCTGATGCGCTGCGGCTATTTTCCGGCAGGCCTCGTATTCGGGGGTGATGACCTCGCCGTTGGGGGTGATGATTTTTTTGGCTGCCAGATCGCCCCAGGGGGTAGGCACGGTGACGCTCTCCCGGGGCAGGGTCATGCGCTGCTCGCGCCGCCAGCGCAGGCCGATGGTGCTGGTCTCGCTGAACAGCAGGGTGGTGAGGGGTTGACGGGTGGCGGGTTCGGCGATCACCCGCAGCAGGAACCCCGGCCTCCCTTTCTTCATCTGGATGGGGATCAGGCAGACATCCAAGGCGCCGGCTGCCATCAGGCACTCGCTGACATGGGGCCAGAATTCAGGGTTCCAGTCGTCGAGATGGGTCTCGATCACTTCGACCTCCTGGGCCTCGGCCACCTCCGTGGGCTGGCCAAGCAGCAGGCGCAGCAGATTGGGCCGGCCGTCGCGGCGCTCCATCGAACCGGCGCCATACCCGGTCCGGGTCAGGAGCATCTGCGGCAGCGGCCCGAAATCATCGGCCATCTCCCGGACCAGGGCCGCGCCGGTGGGGGTCACCAGCTCTTGGTCAAGATGTTCGCCGTACACCGGCACTCCTTCCAGCAATCGGCAGACCGCTGGTCCGGGCAGGGGAATCTCGCCGTGGGCGCAGGTCACCCAGCCGCGAGGCATGGGCAGGGGGGAGCAGATGAGCCGGTCGATGTTGAGATACGCAAATCCGGCGACTGTGCCGACGATGTCAACCAGGGCGTCGACCGCCCCGACTTCGTGGAAATGGATGTCATTGACGGTGGTGCCGTGGACCGCAGCCTCGGCTTCGGCCAGTCGGGTAAAAACCGCCAGGGCCTTGTCCCGGACCTGAGGCGGGATCGCCGCTTGGTTGAGCAGAGTGGTGATCTCCGCCAGATGGCGGTGTGCATGGTGCTGATGCCCGTGCTGATCGTGGCCCCCGCCTGCCACCCGTACCTGGGTGGCGGCAAAACCCTGGATGGTTCTCTGGTCCACCGTCAGGGTGTAGCCGTGCAGCGGCAGCCCGGCCAGAACCGCGCGGAGATAGCTTTCCGGCACCCCGGCATCAAGAAGGGCGCCGAGCAGCATGTCACCGCTGACCCCTGAAAAACAGTCGAGGTAGGCGGTGTGCATCAGGTGACGGCGGTGCCAGGAGGGATGCGGACGCCGCGGAGGCAGGCATCGACCGCCATCCGCTTCTTGCCCTCGGGCTGGATTTCGCGGATGAGCAGGCCGTCGTCGCCGGTGGCGATCAAAAGCCCCTGCTGGTCGGCGCGGCAGATGGTGCCCGGCGGTTCGGAGGAGCGGACGGGGACGATCTCGGGGTTGAAAAAGCGGTAGCGTTTGCCGTCGATAAAACCGTAGGCCGAAGGCCAGGGATCAAGCCCCCGGATCAGGCAGTGGAGGCGGGAGGCGGGCTGGTTCCAGTCAAGATGGCCCATCTCCTTTTTAAGCATCGGGGCATTGGTGGCCAGGGCGTGATCCTGCGGCCGCGGGGTCAGCTGCCCCTCTTTGATCCGGGCAAGAGCCGCACCCAGAGTTTCCCCCCCCAAGCGGGCCAGACGATCAAACAGCTGACCCGCAGTCTCTCGCGGCCCGATGGACACCGGTACGGTCAGGAGGATGTCGCCGGTGTCCATGCCCTCGTCCATCTGCATGATGGTGATGCCGGTCTCCTGCTCGCCGTTGATCACCGCCCATTGGATGGGGGCCGCACCCCGGTATTTGGGCAGGAGCGAGCCGTGGACGTTGATCGCCCCCAGGCGGGGCATCCGCAAGAGCGCACTGGGCAGGATCTTACCGTAGGCCACCACTACCAGGAGATCCGGCGCCAGTGCGCGGATCTGCCCGATGAACGGCTCCTTGCGCACCGACTCCGGCTGCAGCACCGGGATGCCGCACTGTTCGGCCAGAACCTTCACCGGTGGCGGACTCAGCACCTTGCCCCGGCCGCGTTGCCGGTCGGGCTGACAGACCACGGCCACCACCTGCTCCGGCCCGTCCAGGAGGGACTGCAGCGCGGGTACGGCAAAATCCGGCGTGCCCATGAACACAATGCGCAAGGGTGGGCTCATTCCTCCTCCTGGAGGATTTTTTTCAACTTCTTTTTATAGAGAGCCCGTTTGAGCGAACTGAGGCGGTCAATGAACAGGGTACCCAGGAGGTGGTCGACCTCATGCTGGATGATGCGGGCGTAGCGCTCCTCGGCATCGAATTCCAGGAGGTTGCCCTCCAGGTCCTGTGCGGTGACGCGGATCTTGCGGAAGCGCTTGACCTTGGCATAGCACTCGATCACGCTCAAGCAACCCTCTTCGTCGATGACGCTGCCCTCGCCGCATGTGATTTCCGGATTGATCAGGGTGATGTAGGTTCGTTGATTGTCCACGGTGGAGCGGTCAACCACCACTACCTGCCGGGCAACGCCGATCTGGTTGGCTGCCAGGCCGACGCCGGGAGCCTGGTACATGGTGTCCGCCATATCCTCGACCAGGCTTTTCAATTCCTGGTCAAAAACCGTTATTTTTTTCGCCTTTTCCCGGAGGACCGGATGGGGATAGGTAATGATCGTTTTGATGGCCATATTCATGTCTTGTTCATGGTGCGCGAACACCTTTGTTGTGCGAAGAAACTTCTTGGTATGTAATCAGTTTGACGGCTAAAGTAAAGAGTCTGCCCCGTCTCCGCCAGGTTGGGCGCGGTGGCTGCTTGTTTTTCGGCGTTTTTTTGTGTAGGGTGCGGGCCAAACTTTTGGGGAGCGAAATGGTCAAAAAAGAAGCGTTGGCAGAGGGGCTGGCATTATTGAGCCAACCGGTCCTGCCCCTGGTGGGGATTGTGCAGTTTGTCTATTGGACCGGCGATTTTGCCACCGTGGACGAGGTGATCGCCCAGCTGCCCGCAGACATCGAAACCGGCTATGCCCTCTACCGCGACC
>Ga0209016_1000082_pt1 | contig 143148 bp, 135 predicted proteins | sample EPASupsiteSAE305_FD_187265 | JGI IMG/M metagenome (GOLD analysis project Ga0209016, IMG submission 187265) | Bioremediated contaminated groundwater microbial communities from EPA Superfund site, New Mexico - SAE3-05 (SPAdes) (version 2) | ecosystem: Environmental > Aquatic > Deep subsurface >...
TTTCCGCCAAGGGCTTTACCCTCACGTATTTGTTGTAATATCGCCTCTGTGTCTATCTGAAATTCCATCTTTCAATCCTTGTGTATGTGTAATACTACCAGATTGACACAGATTTTCTAACGCTCCCAAAGGATGCCCCACAACCATTAAAAATACAAAAAGATAATTTACCAATTTATTTGTATCTTTATATCTTTGTGCGTAGATATCAATTCCTACAACAAAGGAAAGCAATAAAATTAAAATTAAAACATTACTATATTCCATCATTTTTTTCCTTTACATGTAAAGGTTTCATCTGCTCATGTAACCATTTATGTTGTCTCATACTACCTCCTGAGATTTGGTTTTTAATTGTTGTTTTTTCAACTCACGCCACCTTGTGATAAAGCCCATAATTTGCCTCCTTTGGTGTTCTTTCATTCTTTACATGTAAAGCTTTTTAATGCAAAAAACCTTACATGTAAAATTAAAGTTTTAACGCATAATTTCCACCAACAGGGCTGAAACTGAAATAGTGGAATGCCAAGGTTTACGTAGTTTTGAAACAAAACGCCTTAACATGGAACACCGCCAGATACGTGTATACCTCTTATGAGCCCCCTCTTTGAGTAACACAACATACATCTGATTGTCTGTGATATAACAGTAATATGGTATTCGTCACAACCTTAAAAATTATAATGAAAAGTATTATTTTTTATAAAAAAATAGGCAATTTAGACTCAATATGTAAAAATTACATAGTTATTGCCAAACATGTTGTGATGACAATTACCATCTAAATAGTACCTATATGCTAAAAAAAGAGTGAATATACTCGCATACCAAACGTGCGAGAAAAAAAGAAACGAAAAAGGGGTTTATCGAACGGGGTGTTTAATACGTTTTTTATGGCGCATAAAAATCAATCTAAAAAAATGCTTCAATTCGCCTTTACTCTCTTTAAGACGGGAAAAAAATGTCTCTTTTTCGGTCATAGCCGTGAAAATATCGTTGAGTGCTTTGCGTTCATTTTGAGAGAGCGTGCTCATCATGCATCCTTTGAATCTTTAACAATACGTTTAATCAATCTGATCGCATCGTCTTCATCAAGCTCTCCTAGCATTTTAAAAATCGCTAAAGCCGCTTGAGGCATGGAGTTACCTAATCTCCAATCTTGATACGTTCGCATCGATACGCCGAGTTTATCCGCCATTTCACGCTGAGAAATCTTCTTTCCCAAATACTTCGATTCGACAGCATTATGAAGCAGATTAAAAATATCGTTTGTTTTCATGTATACGATTCTAACCAATACCGGATTAATTATACATAAATAGGATATTTTATAAGTTATTATATCTTAAAAACGATGTTTTAGTATATATTTATAATAAAATTTGACATAAATATCTAATTTTTTTATTTTTTATACAATAAGTATATATTTTATACGTTAAACCGTATAAAATTATTAACCAAAAGGTTCAAAGAATGCTGTTCTAAACTATTACGGTATCGGTAAAGAAGAGGTATGGAAAGGGAAAAACGAGGCAAAAAAAAGCCGAGTATAGCAAAAAATGCTATCTCGGCACGGAAGGACAAACGATATTATTTGTCGCGGATAGAAAGTTCTTTAATAACTTTGCTGTACGTAGCAAAATCTTTACGTTTAAGGTATTGCATTAAACGTTTTCTTTGTCCGACAAGTTTTAAGAGACCAAGGCGTGAAGAGTGATCTTTCGCATTAAGTTTAAGGTGTTCCGTTAAATCGCTGATTCTTTTTGAAAGAAGCGCAATTTGAACCTCCGGTGAACCTGTGTCACCCTCTTTTCTACCGAATTGTGAAACAATAACTTGTTTTTCCGCCGAACCTAAAGCCATAACGACCTCCTGATTGGTAATTTAGTTGCTTTTCAAAAGCCTGAAATTGTATCTTAAAGAACGAAAATTGTCAATAAACCCTTCCGTAACATTTTGAGGCAACGCATACGAATTATCTTATGAATTAAAGCTAACTCTAACGTTTATTTAGTACAATATTTCTCTTAATTAAAGAAAACCGAGGATGCATGGATGCTCTTAACCAAAGCTAGCGAATACGCTCTATTGTCACTGATTATTATTGCACAAAAAAACTCGCCGCAAGACGTCGACACGCTCTCAAACCAATTAGGTATTTCCAAAAGCTTCTTAGCCAAAATCCTCCAATCACTTGCCAAAGAAAATATTTTAAGCTCTTTTAAAGGCGCTCACGGCGGTTTTATGCTGGCAAAAAAACCGGATGAATTAACGCTCAAAGCCATTGTCGAATGTGCCGAAAAAAAACAAACCGTTGTCTTCGAATGTTCTCCGTCATCGCAAAAATGCCCCGGAGGCAAAGGAGATTTTTGCCGCGTCTGGCCGATCTTAAATAGACTTCAATCAAAAATTGACCATTTTTTGGATAATATGACACTTAAAGATATTATCGAAATTTAGAGGTCTTTATTGGCAAAAAATCAAAATGAGTTGCTCAGGCGTATTATCCCGTATTTAGAACCGATCATTAAGTCGAAAGACTTAACGATTGTCGTTTTTATCGTTGCGATTTTAGCGATTATCATCGTTCCGCTTCCCAGTCCCGTACTCGATTTTTTTCTTGTTATTTCATTGTCGATCTCCGTTTTGATTATTCTGATTTCGCTTTATATCCCTAAACCGACCGATTTGACAACGTTTCCGACGCTTATTTTGATTATTACGCTCTATCGTTTGGCATTAAACATTTCAACGACGCGTATGATTTTAACCAACGGACACCATGGACCAGACGCGGTAAGCGAGATAATTTCTAGCTTCGGACAATTCGTCGTCGGCGGTAATTACGTTATCGGCGTTATCGTCTTTTCGATTCTCGTTTTAATCAATTTTATGGTTATTACCAAAGGTTCGACCCGCGTTGCGGAAGTTGCGGCACGTTTTACCCTAGATGCGATGCCCGGGAAACAAATGGCGATCGATGCGGATCTTAATGCAGGACTTATCGATGAAAAAGCGGCACGTAAACGCCGTGAAGAGATTATTCAAGAAGCCAATTTTTACGGAGCGATGGACGGTTCGAGTAAATTCGTCAAAGGCGACGCGGTCGCGGGTATTATCATTACGATCATTAACATTATCGGCGGCTTTTTGATCGGAGCGTTTCAACACGGACTCGATTTAGCGACCAGCGCGTCGACGTATACGATTTTAACGATCGGGGACGGTCTGGTCTCCCAACTTCCCGCACTCATCACCTCGACCGCGACGGGTATTATCATCACGCGCGCCAATAAAGCCGATGAATCGAGCTTTTCCGACGGAGCGGTCAACCAACTCTTCGGCGACTACAAAACTTTGGCGATCGTCGGCTTTATTTTGGTTCTTTTTGCCTTGGTTCCCGGACTGCCTACCCTTTCGCTTGCATTTGTCGGATTGATCTTTTTAGGATTGGCTTATTTGATCAAACAAACGCACGACGGTCACTTCTCGTTGCAATCTTTTTTTGCATCCACACCCGCGGCCGTGCAAAAAGCCAAGCAAGAAGCCGAAGCAAAGGCACAAACGTCCCAAGCTCCGAAAAAAAGTCCCGAAGAGTTGCGCAAAGAAGAAGAAAACACGCTCAACGATATTTTAAAATTGGAAATTTTAGAGCTTGACTTGGGGTATCAACTCATCAAATTAGCCGATCCCGCACAAGGCGGAGACCTTCTGGATCGCGTGAAAAGTATGCGTCGCAAAATTGCCTCCGATTTTGGTTATTTGATCCCGCAAGTTCGTATCCGCGATAACTTACATCTTGCGCCGAACCATTATCAACTTTTATTAAAAGGCATCGAAATCGGTAGCGGCGAAATCTATCCCGATAAATTTTTGGCGATGGACAGCGGCTTGACCATCGATAAAGTTCAAGGTATCCCGACCAAAGAGCCGGCTTTCGGACTGGATGCGATTTGGATTGACGCCAATATTAAAGAAGACGCGATTATCAAAGGCTATACGACGGTCGATCCGGCGACCGTTATTTCAACGCATTTAAGCGAATTGATTAAAAAATACTCCGAAGAGTTGCTCACGCGCCAAGAGGTGCAAAGCCTCGTCGACAAACTCCAAAAAGATTATCCGGTCGTCGTGGGAGATTGTCTCAAAGTCGCCAATATCGGTTTGATTCAAAAAGTGCTCAAAGCTTTATTGCATGAAAAAATTCCGATTAAAGATCTGCTCACGATCATCGAGACGATCAGCGACATTGCCGAAGTGACGAAAAACGTCTCGATTATCGTCGAACAGGTGCGCGCACGGCTTGCCCGCGTCATTACGAAACTGTACAAAGACGAAAACGGCGTTTTAAAGCTTTTAACGTTTAATGCCGCAACCGAACAAAAACTGTTAGATTCGCTGAAAGAACGCGACGGCGTGCGCGATTTGATGCTCAACATCGGTCAAATCAATTTGCTCGTTAAAGTCTGCAGCGACGAAGCGGGAAAGCTTTTGCATAAAGGCGTCGCACCGGTCATTATCATCGTCGATCCGATGCTTCGCAAATCGTTATCGGACATTTTTGAAAAGTTCGGTCTCGATATCGTCGTTCTTTCGCATGCCGAGATCGATTCGGCTTCAAAATTCGAGGTGATGGGTTCCATCGAAATCGACAAACTTTAAACTTTACATGTAAGGATTTTTATGAATTATCTTCTCCACCACCTCTCGCATACGGACCTAGACGGCTACGGTTGTCAGATGGTGAGTGCACGCTATTTTGATTCTATCGTATTTTACAATTCCAACTACGGCAAAGAAATCAACGAATGCTTCAACCAAATTTTAGAATCCATCCAAGCTTCTTCCATCGAGAAACACGTCATTCTCATCACCGATTTAAACCTCACGATGGAGCAGGCCAAGGAGTTTGAATCCAAAGCCACGATTTGCGAAAAAGAGATTCAACTGCTCTTGTTGGACCATCACAAATCCGGCTTTGAGTGCGCCGAAACGTTTGAATGGTATTACCTCGATTCCATGCGTTGCGCTACCAAAATTACTTATGATTTTTTTAGTTCCATTTACGGTCACGATGCGAAACTTTCGCATTTCGTCGATGTCGTAAACGCCGTCGATATTTGGCTCGAAAACGACCCTCATTTTGAGCTCGGCAAAGTCTGCATGGGAATGGTTAGCGGTGCTAAAGAGGTCAATAAAGTGATGTTTCCGCACGAAAATACCGCTTATATTTTCAACCTTCTTCACAATGCACAGGCTTTTTTTACGCAAGAGGGTGCGCATATCGCCTTGGACGATGCGGTACACGGCTTGAAAAAAGCTTTTTTTCAAACGGATAAAAACGATACGCTTAGCAATCTTGTTTCCGCATACAACGTCGTGTTACTAAGCAATGCCAAAGAGAAAATGCGCATCACCTACAAAGAGTACCAAGGGATTCTCACGTACAACATCGGAAACGTCTCGATTATCGGAAACGACTTTTTAACCGCCAATCCCGATTTCGATTTTTTCATGGACGTTACCTCGAAAAAGACAATCAGTCTACGCTCCAACGGTAAAGTCGACGTCAGTAAGATGGCGGCACACCTTGCAAACGGCGGCGGACATCACAACGCAAGCGGAGGACTTCTCAGCAGTTTTAAAGATGCGTTTACGTATGATGCGATTAAGTCACAAGTGACGAATATTATCGCGTCAAAAGGATAATCTATGGAAAAGAAAGACCTTCAACACGAACTTCAACGCGCCGAAGAAGAGATCGAAGAGATGGCGATGCAATTAGCCGACATGTTAGGTGCGGCACTCTTTTTTGCGGGCGCGAAAAAAGAAGACCTTCCTAAAGCGATTGATCTTTATTTAAAAAGTATCGACGAAGTTTTTGAAGACGAAGACGACGATGCGGAGATGGGATTCGACGAGATTATCGAAGTCATTACCTATATGAAAAACAAATACCCTAAATTATTCCACCCACAGCATTAAAAAGGGGATTTACCCCTTTTTCTTTGCGATGAACGTTGCAAAATTTCCCCATTTAAAAAGCGTCTCTATCGTTTCAAATCCAACCTTTTCTAGCATCGCTTTATTTTCTTGTTCGGTATAAGGAATCAAAACGTTTTCCAAAGCTTCGCGCTTTTGCGCTATCTCAAAATCGCTATAACCTTGTTTGCGTTTGAAATCGTAATATACGTCAATCATCTGCTTGTTAAGCACTTTATCGTCAAAAACGATTTTTTCGCTCAAAAGAAAAATACCCTGTGGCTTGAGGGCATCATAGAGTTTTTGAACAAACGCACTTCGCTGTAAAGGGCGAATAAACTGAAGCATATAATTGGCGATAATCGCATCGTGGGGTTCGAGTGCCACTTCGGTAATGTCGGCGTTGAGAAAACTCATCTGCGCTCCGTACGCATGAACTTTTTGCCGTGCTAGATGCAGCATCGCTTCGGAATTATCGACGCCCAACAACCGATAGCTTTTATCGCTTTTTTTATAAAGCGTCAAAAGCGTGTTCGCGGTCGAACACCCCAAATCCACGATCGACGCGCAAGGAGAAACGTGCCGTACGATACAATCGCATGTCAATTCAATGACTTCCTTGTAAAAAGGGATAGAACGTTCCAACATGTCGTCGAAAACGACGGCAACGTCTTCGTCGAATTCAAACTGTTTCGAAATCGGTTTTGAAAAAAGCGTATCGTCCATCACGAAAAATCTCCCAAATAAAAACGGCATGTTTTCAAAAAGAGACGTGCTTTTTGAATATCCGTTTGAATCTCTTGTTTTAACGCCTCCAAGCTTTCAAATCGTCTGTTTTCACGTAGAAAATGCACGAAAGAGAGTTGTACGCTACCTTCAACGTTACCGATATCGAGGTCTAAGATATGCGTTTCAATCGAAAAGCGTCCGTCCGTGCTCTCTCGAACGCCGATAAACGAAACCGAGTCGTAAATGCAATCGCGAATCTTCGTGCGCGTTGCATAAACGCCCTCGGCGGGAATCAGATATTCGTGTACTTTGAGATTGAGCGTGGCAAAAAGGTGTGATTTACCGATCCCCTGCCCCGCAATGACGTCACCGATGATTGCGTATTCGCGTCCTAAAAAGCGATTTGCTTCTTCTAATTTCGCCTCTTGTAAGTATTCGCGAATCGCACTCGAGTGAACCGAAACGCCTCGATAGCTAAACTCGTCCACGATGACGACTTCGCCGTCAAAAAAGGTACGTAAATCGTTTGCCGTACACGAACGATGTTTGCCGAAACAAAAATCGTATCCGACGACCAGTTTTTTGAGATGAATAAATTCGCGTTTAAGCAGCGCGACAAACTCCTCGCCGCTCATATTTTTTACTTTGAGAAAATGAAAAAACATACACGGATAGCCCGCATATTCGCTACGCTTAACGCCCGGAGTCAGGTTGGCTTGATCTTTGTCGATCACGAAAAGCGCACCGTTAGCTCCAAGGTGTTTTAAAAGTTGCCTGTGCCCGACGTGCATACCGTCAAAACTGCCGATGGCAAGGGTATCGACGCTATCTTTTTTTAAAACAGTAGAACGTTTCAACATTCCCCTCTTTTCCTTGTAGCGTTGAATCGCATTTGGAAACCAACGTCCATCCGAAAGAAAGAGCGTGTGCTTCAAAGCGATGTTGTGCGCGAATGATAGCCGAGCTATCTTTAACCACGCCTTTGGAGGAGCGTTTAACCTCTTTGCCGACTTCGAACTGGGGTTTAAACAAAAGAATAATCCAGTCGCGTGCTAAACGATCGATGCTTTCCATAATCGTCGTCAGACTGATAAACGAGACGTCGCAACTCACGATACCGTAGGTTTTTTCGGGAGTAAACGTGCGAATGTCGGTATTTTCGTAGACCAAAATACGCTCATCCTCACGTAAACTAACATGTAACTGCTCGCTTCCGACGTCGACCGCCGTAATCGAGCGCGCTCCCTCTTCCAACCATACCTGCACAAATCCGCCCGTACTGCTTCCGATATCCAAAACCTCTTGATCTTGGGCTTCGATCATGCGGTATTCGTTTAAAAATCCACGCAATTTAAGCCCCGCACGGCTCACATAGGCATGAAGCTTACTCACTTCAACGCAATCGTTCGCTACGACTTCGTAAGCACTTTTTTTCTCAACGTGCCCGTTAACCCAAACACTCCCCTCGGCGATCAGCTCGGAAGCTTTATTACGGCTTTGTGCAAACCCGTGTTCAAAAACATAGCGATCAAGCCTCATCAAGCATCTCCGCCATTTCTCGCTCGCTGAGAGTTTTAACGCCGAGTTCTTGTGCCTTGGAAAGTTTGCTCCCCGCATCGTCGCCGTAAATCACGAAGTCGGTTTTTTTGGAAACGCTCCCGCTGACTTTTGCCCCCAGTTTTTCAAGCCGTTCTTTAATCGCATCGCGAGATTCGCTCATCGCGCCCGTTAAAACAACGGTTTTACCCGTAAAAACCGACTCGGTAATCTCCAATTTCTGACATGTAGGTTCTAAAATCGCCATCAATTCTTGTGTTTCGTGAGCATTGACGCGAATAAACTCCATCAAGCTTTTCGCCATCTCCTCACCGAATCCCTCTAAAGCAACGACCGCGTCGTAATGCGCCTGTAGCCATTCGTTGCCGAATGCGCGTGCGATTTTCTTTGCCGCCACTTCGCCGATATGCTCAATCCCTAAAGCATTGATAAATTTTTCTAACGCGACGCCTTTGCACGACGCAATCGCATCCAAAAGGTTGCGTGCTTTTTTCTCTTTAAAGCCTTCCAACGTTAAAAGATCATCCATTGTAAGCGTAAAAAGGTCTTTGACATGTAAGATCAATTTTTGCGCATAAAGCTGCTCGATAATTTTGTCGCCGAGCCCGTCGATGTTGAGTGCTTTTTTAGACGCAAAGTGAATCATCGCCCCCAAAATCCTTGCGTCGCACGAAAGGTTTTGACACTTAATCAACGCCCCTTCGTCCAAAAGCTCTTCGCCGCAGACGGGACAATGCGTCGGACGCTTCGGAACGATTTCGTCGCCTTTACGCCTTGATTCGAGCACTTTAATAATTTTGGGAATAACGTCGCCGCTTCGAATAATAATCACGGTGTCGTGAATGCGAATATCCTTGCGCTCTATCTCGTCAAAGTTATGCAAGGTTGCACGTTCGACGATAACGCCCTCGATATTGACCGCCTCGACCTCCGCCACGGGCGTTACCACGCCCGTACGTCCGACTTGCAGGGTAATAGCGTTGATCGTCGTTACTTTTTCGATCGCCGGAAATTTAAACGCAACCATCCAACGCGGGTATTTCACCGTGTAGCCTAGCTCTTCTTGCAGTGCGATTTCGTCGATTTTCACGACCATACCGTCCATCATCATTTCAATCGCGTCGCGTGTCGCGATCAATTCGTTATAGAAGTCATGAACCGCTTCGATGTGAGACGTCACGAGAATACGCGGAGGCTTTAAAAAACCCAAACCGTATACATACGCCATGCGTTCGCTCAATCGGCTCTGCGTCAAGGAATTCATCCCGATACCCCAAGGATAAAACATCAACTTACGCTTTGAGGTCACACTCGTATCCAACTGCCGTAAACTGCCCGCGGCGGCATTTCGCGGATTGGCGAAAAGGGCTTCGCCCGCGCAAAGGCGTTCGTCGTTTAAACGCTCGAAATCGGCTTTTTTGATCACGACCTCACCCCTGATTTCAAGCAAACCTTGATGCTCTATCGTTAAAGGAATCGATGCAATCGTTTTAACGTTTTGCGTGACGTCTTCGCCGATACTTCCATCACCTCGCGTAATTGCCTGTTTTAAAAAGCCGTGTTCGTAAATGAGGTTCAAACTGGCTCCGTCGAATTTAGGTTCGCAATAAAACGTAAACGTTTCTTTCACTTTTTTAACCCGTTCGATCCACGCATCAAGTTCATTCCGGTCGAACACGTCTTCCATACTCCACATACGCGCGCCGTGAGCCGCTTTTTCAAAACCCTCAAGCACCTTGCCGCCGACGCGTTTGGTCGGACTGCTCTCGTCGATTAAAAGCGGATTGGCTTGTTCGTACGCTAAAATCTCATGATACAGAAGGTCATACTCCTCATCGCTTGCCAAAGGAGCGTCGTCGACGTAATAGGCTTTTGCCCACGTGTTTGCCAATGCAATTTTGTCTAAATAATCGTGATACGTCATGAAAAATAACTACCGTAAATAAGTTTGATGAGCGTTAAAGCAACCATCGTTAAAAAAAAGAGTCGAATAAACTTCACCTCTTTGTGAATGACCATGTTGGAGCCTACGTAGGCACCGATCAGCTGACCTATACCCATTAAGAGACCTACTAAGAGTAAAACGTTGCCGCTGTATAGAAAAACCGCCAAGGAGACGACGTTGCTCGTAAAATTCATCACTTTCGTTTGAGCCGTCGCTTTTTTGAGATTTAAACCTAAAAGCGCAACCAAGGCAATCGTCCAAAATGTACCCGTTCCCGGACCGAAAAATCCGTCGTAAAAACCGATACCTAAACCAAAGATCAAGAAAAAAAGATGCTGTCCCAAATAAGCGTGACGATCGCTTTCGCCCATTTTCGGCGATAAGAGCGTATAAACAAAAATAGCGACGAGCATCAAAGGAATCGTCTTCGCCAACACGCTTGCATCTAAAAGCAAAATAGCATACGTTCCAAGTGCCGCGCCGATAAACGTATACCAAACGCCGATAGCAACTTCACGCCAGTGAATGAAGCCTTTGCGAATAAAATTGAACGACGCCATACCGCTTCCAAACGTTCCTTGGAGTTTATTGGTTGCAAGAGCGATATGCGGCGGCATACCCGAAGCCAACAAAACGGGAATCGTGATAATCCCCCCGCCTCCGGCGATCGAATCGATAAATCCGGCAATCACGCCCGTCGCAAGAAAAATGAGATAGTAGTAAAACTCAAACTCCATGACGCTCTGCCTCGGGTTTTGCTTCCTCTACGTTCTCTTGCTTTTCGTTATTTTGTTCCTCTTGAGGAGGTATGGAAACATCATCGTTTGAGTGCGACGCTTCTTCTGTAGTCAAAAGCTCATTTGCGTGTTCATCGGCATTGTTTAAGGGTTCTTGAGGCGTTTCTTTTTCAAAGATAGGTTCTTCGCTTAGAGATTCCGTCGACATCGCCTCTTGCAACGTGGACGTTTCTTCCGTAGTGTCGTGAAGTTCTTGTGCTTTTCGTTCCTCTTCGAGGTGTTGCAGCAGTTCCAAAGCCTCTTTGGTCGCTTTGGCAACCTCGTTATACGTTCCGTCTTTAATATGCCTCCAAATATCGCGTCTGACCAAACTGAGCGCATAGCGTCTATCGCCGCCTACCACGCGCCCGAGTTCGTTTCCGCCGCATTCGTTACACACGAAAAAGGTAATTTTATCTTGTAAAACGTCCGTCGTCCGACAATTTTCGTCATCGCAAAACAACATTGCGCGGCACTTCGGACAATAACACCAAAGTGCGATAATGTCGCCTTTTTTGTATTTCCATCGCCATAACACTTTAAATAAAAGCATTTCACGAAATTTATAATACTTAGGTCGCATTAAAAAACGTGCTACAAAAGGCGAAGCGACCAATATAATGCAAATCGCGATAGCACCGCTATTGACGATCCACTGAGGAATCGCGTAAAGCGTGCTGATACGATTTAAAAGATCCATTATTTTTTCCACAATTTCTATCCTAAACAGTCAAATGGAGTGCTTTAAACACACTCAGGGCTTGTACATGTGCTTTAACGTCATGCGCACGAATGATCGTCGCGCCCTCTTCGTAAGCTTTGAGATGCAAGGCAAGCGTGCCGGGCAATCGCTCTTCGACGGGCGTGGGAATAATTTTGTCGATCATCGATTTTCGACTCGCTCCGACTAAAAGTGGATAGCCGAAGCGCAAAAAGTGGGCATGATGCTTTAAAAGTTGTAAATTATGCTCAAGCGTTTTTCCAAAACCGATGCCTACGTCTAAAATCATATCGGAAATTCCAAATCGTTTCGCCTTTTCGATGCGCTCTTCGAAAAATGCATCGACGGCTAAAACAACGTTATCGTAAACGGGCTCGCATTGCATCGTCGTAGGATCGTTTTGCATATGCATCAAAACAACCGTCGCTCGGTATTTTGCCGCAACGCGCGCCACCGCATCGTCGGACAAAGCGGTAATGTCGTTTACGATCGAAAACCCGCGTGAAAGTGCGTATTCGAGGCAAAGCGGCGAATAGCTATCTAACGAAAAACGTGCCTTACATGTCAAGTTATGGTGCGCAATCAAATCGATAATCGGACGAACGCGCGAAAGTTCGTCTTCTTCGCTAACGCCGAGGCTTCCGGGGCGACTGGAAACGCCGCCCAAATCGATGATCGTAGCTCCCTCATCGATCATCGATACGATATGCGATAACGCGGCGTCTCCGTGAAAACGACTGCCTTGAAAAAAACTGTCTTCATTGGCATTCACGACGCCCATCACCTCGAAGGCATTGTCATCCATCGACTGCTTTACAAGCGATGCCAACGCATCAGAAACCGTTTTGAGTCCGAAAGGTTGTGCTTTTTCTTTTTGAATCAGCTCTTTAAGCTGTTTTTCGTTGGCAATCAAGAGCGCATCGACCAAAGGAACGCTACATGTTACCGTCTCTTTGGGTACCGCCAAATCCGCGCCGATACTGAGTGCGTCTTGTTTCAAGATATTGGCCGCCGGTGTTTTAAGATCGCGGATATAAATCAAGTGCAATCTGCTTTTCGGGACTAAAAGCTTCTGCCCTTCGTGCGTAACGCCCAGACGCTCCAACACCGTTTTGACATCGGAAGCAGACGAAAGTTCATAGAGTTTCACGGTGTTTCCTTAACATCACGGAGAGCAAAAGCGACGTGAGAATCGTTTGCGGTCTGGAATTGAGCTCGACCAAATGCAAAAGCTTTTGAAAATGCTCTAGCTCCTTCTCGCTAAAATGGAGACGATGTTCGTGAATCGCTTCGTAAACGATCCCTTGCACCAACTCTTTGAGCGCATTTTTTTCGATCGTTTGATGGGCTTGTACAAATGCGTAAATATCGGAAATATCCAGTTTGGAAAGCGCAAGTTCGCTGCGAACGCGTTCGTGTTCAACCGCCAATTCCTTATACGCCAATCGGGAACGAATCGTCGGGAGAAGCGCCGTTTTTGAAGGGGCGACGACGATAAAAACGATGTGACGCGGCGGTTCTTCTAAAATTTTTAAAAGTGCGTTTTGAGCTTCGATGCGGTAGCTTTTTGCGACCAAAATCAGGTATTTATCTGCCGCTTCGGCGACGTACGCCTCTTTGATAACTTCTTTGGCGTCTTCCATCAAAAATTCGTCTTTCACAAAAAACAGATGCCTTTTTTTGTCCAACAAAAGGCTTAAATGCTCTTTGGCTTTTTCCACATTTTTACAAATAAAAATATGGCTTAAAACCTCTTCGTCACTCATTTTCAAACGCAACCTCAGCAAAAAGCACGGCATCGATACTTTTATCGAGAAGTCTAAAAAGTTGAATCAATTTAATATCCAAGCTGTCGTCGTCGCTTAAAAGGTAGAAACTGTTTTGGATGTGTTCGTCCATAATCCACATAAAGCTATCGTCTTTGCGTTTAGCGATTTGCATTTTAATATCGCTGTTCTTACCGACGTAAAAGAAGGTATAACCGCCGGGAAACGCTTGAGAGAGCATATCTTCTAAAAGCTCGATGTCTTCGTTATTTTTGACCTGATACAAATTGGGATAAAGTGTTTGCAACGCGATGAAAGGTAAAAGCGGACGATTTTTCTGACGATTATTGACCGCGCGAAGCAGGTAATGGCAAAACCACGCCCTATCATCGTCCGTTACGACGATAAAGGTATGCCCGTCCAGTAAATTTTTAAGCATGGAAGCACAAAGCGGCACCCATTCGAACCGCTTCTCTTCCATCCAACTCATCGAAGAGCCGTCTTTGCGTATTTGCTCTAAGGACCACTTTAAGAACTGTTGCATTAACTATTTATCCAGCTGGTATGCGCTATGAAGGGCTCGGACGGCAAGTTCACCGTATTTGGCCTGAATCACCATCGAAATCTTAATTTCGCTCGTGCTGATCATCTCGATATTGATGCCCTCTTTTGCCATCGTGGAAAACGCTTTGCAGGCAACGCCGCTGTGCGATTTCATACCCACGCCGACGACGGAAACTTTAACGATGTCGCTGTCGTATTGCATAATCTCGCTGGCTTTGAGTTCGCTCATCGCTTGTTTGGTCACTTCAAGCTCGTTTTGCGGTACGGTAAAACCGAGGTTCGTCGTACCGTCATACCCCACGTTTTGAATAATCATATCGACGTTTACGTTGCAATCGGCTAATTTTTGAAAAATCTCTGCGGCAATACCCGGTTTATCGGTAACGCCTCGAAGCGTCACGCGTGCTTGATTTTTATCTAAAGCGATGCCGCTCACTAACGGTTGTTCCATAATATTTTCTTCCTTTGTAATGAGTGTTCCTTCATGATGGTTAAAACTACTGCGCGTTACCAAGTTAACGTTGAGTTTCTTCGCTAACTCGACCGAACGGCTTTGCAACACTTTTGCACCCAAGCTGGCAAGTTCCAACATCTCTTCATAGCTAATCTTATCGAGTTTTTTAGCTTTAGGCTCGATTCGAGGGTCGGTCGTATACACGCCGTCCACATCGGTATAAATCTCGCAAAGGTCCGCTTCCAATGCTCCGGCAACCGCTACGGCGGACAAATCGCTACCGCCGCGTCCGAGCGTCGTAACTTCGCCGTTATCGCTAACGCCTTGAAAACCCGCGACGACGATAATTTTACCTTCACCGAGTGTTTTTTTCATCTCCGTCGTATCGATATACTCGATTCTAGCTTTCGTATGAATCGTATCGGTCACGATACCGGCACGTCTTCCGCTCATGGAAACAGCGGGATAGCCTTTGGCTTCCAATGCGATAGCCAGCAACGCGCTTGTAACGCGTTCGCCCGAACTGAGCAACATGTCAACTTCGCGATGATTGGGCGTTTGACTAAAAAATCCCGCAAATTCCAACAATTTATTGGTCTCTCCGCTCATAGCGGAAACGACCACGACAAGATCGTGTCCTGCTTTTTTACTTTCAATCACTCTAGCGGCTACCGCGTCGATTCTTTCGACGTTTCCGACACTTGTACCGCCGTATTTCTGGACGATCAACATCTTACAAATACCCTTCTTTTTTAAAATATTCTAACACTTGTTTGTATACCGGACGCTTGAAATAGGTGATAAAATCGAAAATCTCTTCTAACGCGACAAATTTATAGTCGTTAAATTCCGGCTCTTTCGTCGCCAAATTGAGCTTAGCGTCTTTTTTAAGCCTGACTAAAAAGTACTTTTGACTCTGTCCGTCAAAAGGGTACATTTTTTGGGCTATCTTTTGAGGAAAATCGTACTGTAGCCATTCGGGAAATTCGGCGATAATCTCTACCTCTGCCGTGCCGATTTCTTCTTCAAGCTCTCGGTAAAGCGCATCTTTGGGAGTTTCCCCCGCGTCAATGCCTCCTTGAGGAAATTGCCATGCACCTTCGATATCGCTGCGGCTGGCAATAAAAAGCTCGCACTTAAACGGATATTTATCGGAGACGATGACGGCGGCAACATTGGGTCTGTATCGTTTTGGAGATTCCATGCTTATACATTACCTCTATATTTTTGTTAAAATAGTAGCCAAAAAGTCATTAAACTTGCTTGATACCGAGGAATCCCGTGCTAGCCTACCTTCATATCCCTTTTTGCGACAGTAAGTGTCATTACTGCGCCTTTAACTCGTACGACACTAAATCAACGCTGAAAAAAGCTTACATGTCGGCGATCAACGATCAACTCCGCTTTGAACTGGAACAAAACGCCATCGAAAAACAAAGCATCCGTTCGTTATTTATCGGAGGCGGAACGCCTTCTTGCATCGAAGCGGCGCGGTATGAGCCTTTTTTTGCGCTTATAACGCCCTATTTGACTCCGGATGCCGAAATCACGACCGAGGCAAATCCGCATTCGGCGACCCTTTCGTGGTTGCAAACCATGCATGCTTTGGGCGTTAACCGTATCAGTTTCGGCGTACAGAGTTTCCATGCGCAAAAGCTTGCCTTCTTAGGACGAAACCATACGCCCGCCACGGCGATTCGTGCCGTCGAAAACGCCTTTAACGCCAGTATACGAAACCTCTCTATCGATCTCATTTACGCAACGGCGTACGACACGGAAGCACTTTTAAACGAAGACTTGCGTATTGCGTGCTCTCTTCCGATCAATCACATCAGCGCTTACGCGCTCACGCTGGAAGAAAACACGCCTTTTTTCGGACGAAACGAGACGATCAATCCCTCCGAAGAGCTCGCACGCGCTTTTGTCGCGTCCATCGTCGAGGCGGGCTTTCCCCAATACGAAATCTCCAACTTCGGACGCTACCAAAGCAGGCATAACACAGGGTATTGGATGCATGAAAATTATATGGGCGTCGGTGCCGGAGCGGTCGGTTTTTTCGACGATCGGCGTTTTTATCCTCTGAACGAAATCGAAACATACGTACAAAATCCTCTGGCAAGACGTACCGAAATGCTCAGCCTAGAAGAGTTACATGTCGAAAAGATTTTTTTAGGATTGCGCAGCAACGTCGGCGTTCCAACGTCTTTGTTATCGCAACGAGAGCGTGAAAATGCCGCCATTTTGCTTCACGAAAAAAAACTCGTGCAAAACAACGATCGTCTTTTCAATCAGGATTATTTTCTCAGCGACGAACTGGCACTTTTTCTCACGCGTTAAGATGCTTCCATCGCCTCTTTCAAAAGGGCTTTCGCCGCTTCGCGTCCTTCATTGACGATGTGGCGAATCTGTAAGGCTTTGAGCAGTTTTTTCTCTTCAAAGTCGCTGGCTTTGGCGACGATTTTGATCGGTGTTCCGAAAGATTTAAGCACTTCGCAGAGTAAAATCAACTTTTTCTCGTTGTTAATGGCGATAATCACCGCTTTGGCATCTTCGACAAAGGCATTTTTTAAAATAATTTTTTCGGCGGCATTTCCGAAGTAAACGGGTTCTCCCCTGCTTTGCCCGAGCTTAACGAGCGTAATGTCGTGTTCCAATACCAAATAATTAACGTTCATTTTCTTCAATCGATAAACGATCTCTTGCCCGAGCTTTCCGTATCCGCAGACGATAATATGATCTTTAATACCCGAAGAGTGAATCCTAAAATCACCGACGTTAGGCTCTTTGGTAATGGCATTGACGATTTTTTGCATATTTTTGAGAATAAAGGGCGTTAAAACCATCGAAATAACGACCGTGACGATTAAAACTTGCGCCGTAACCTGACTTAAAAGCGAAGAGGAGCTTGCCAACGCCAAGACCGCAAGTGAAAATTCGCCGCCCTGACACAATGCCAAAGCCGTTTTAAGCGCAATACGGCTACCTTGCCTCCACGCTAAGATCAGATAAACGACCCCGATTTTAATCGCCAAAATAGCCGCTAAAAGAACCAAAATCCAATCGTAGTGTTTTTCGATCAAGGCAATATCGATTTGCATACCGACGGTAATGAAAAACAGACCGAGTAAAATGTCGCGGAAGGGAACCAAGTCCGCTTCGATTTGATGTTTATACTGCGTATCGGACATCATCATGCCCGCTAAAAAAGCACCTAAAGAGTATGAAAATCCAAACGTATGCGCTAAAAATGAAGCTCCGACGACCAACAACAACACCGACGCGATAAAAATTTCTTGCGTATCCGCCCATACCACGAGCGATAAAAAACGATTCAATAAATATTTTCCGATAAGATACATCAGTCCCAAAATGATGACCGCGCTAATCAACGTTTCCAACAAAAGCGACGAGAGCGTACTGGTCTGATTGGAAAAAATATTGATCATCAACAAGATCGGAATCACGGCAATATCTTGAAACAACAAGATACCCAACGATTTTCGCCCGTAAATCGTATGCATCGTTCCGGTATCGTTCAAAATCTTCAAAACGATCGCCGTCGAAGAGAGTGCCAAGGCGTAGCCGACGATAATCGCGCTCTTTCGATCCATGCCGAAAAGGTATTCGGCACTAAGCGAAATAATACCTCCGGCTAGCAGAACCTGTAAAAAGCCGTTAACGAAAACGTCGCGCTTCATGCTAAGCAAGTGTTTAAGCGAAAATTCCAAACCGATCGTGAACATTAAAAAAACGATACCGAATTCCGCGATGTGCGTTAGCGAGTCGTTGTTACGAAGATTAAAAAACGAAGCGATCGCAAAACCGGTTAAGATATAACCGATAATCGTCGGAAGGTTAATGCGTTTGAATAAGATATTGAGTACGGTAGCAATCGCCGTCGCACTTAAAATAATGACCAGTATATTATCCAAAACGCTTCTCCCTACTCTCCGAAAAGAATAATTTCATAACTGTTTTTATGTTTTACCAACGGATTTTTCGTTTGCGTACTTTTTTTCGACAATCCGCTAATTTCATTGCGCAATCCCTCGATTAATGTTTCGTACTCATCGATTTTATCTTTGAGCTGCATGATAATATCCACACCGGCAAGATTGACGCCCAGATCGCGTGTTAAACGTTGAATCATCTTGATTTTATCGATGTCGCGTTGCGAATAAAGACGCATCTTACCGTCCGTTCGAGAAGGCATAACCAACCCTTCGCGTTCATACTGTCTGAGCGTTTGAGGATGAATGGTCAATACTTTCGCTACGACACTGATGAGATAAACCGGTTCTTCATATCCATGATGCATTTTGCGCTCCTTTGCCGATAGCTTCGTTTAAAGTTTGGCTTCCATCATCGCCTTTAAGTCTCGATCCAAAGACGAAAGGCTCGGAAGAACGATATTGGCGACCAAATAAAGATCGCCTTTGGTTTGCATTTTGCGATTTAAAGCGCCGTACTCTTTCACACGGAATTTTTGACCGTTTTTCGTCTCTTCTTTGACTTTAAGCGTAATCTCTTTGTAGAGCGTATCCGTCGTGATTTTACCGCCGAAAAGTGCCGTTTTGAGAGGAATATCGACGGTCTTGACCAAATCGTCTCCTTCTCGAACATACTCGGGACTCGGCGCAACGTCGACGGTTAAAAGCAGATCGCCTTTGTAACCTTGATAGCTTTTACCCTTCTCTTTCACACGCATTTTCTCGCCGCTTTGAATCCCTGCGGGAATCTTAACGTCAAAGCTTTCGCCGTTATAAGAAAGCGAATGTTTTCCGCCTAAAATCGCCACGTTAAACGGAACGACAATCTTAGCGTTAACGTCTAAATCCGGTTCGTTAAAACCGCTAAATCCGCCGCCGCCGAAACCGCCGAATCCGCCGCTAAAGCCGCGTGCCGAACCGCCGAATGCCCCAAATCCGCCGCCGCCGAAAATGCTGCGTAGAATGTCGTCGAGATTGGCTCCGCCTTGCGCATTGGCAAAATCGTGGAAATTTTGTCCGCCGAACATACTATCGCCGTATTGATCGTATTGGCGGCGTTTTTGTTCGTCGCTTAAAATTTCGTATGCGGCGTTGATCTCTTTAAATTTGTCTTCCGCTCCCGGATCTTTATTGACGTCGGGATGGTATTTGCGTGCCAAACGGCGATACGCCTTTTTGATCTCGTCGGCACTTGCACTTTGCGCTACGTCTAAGGTTTCGTATAAACTTTTACTCATCATATCACCCTTCAAAAGCGATGTATCGAGGCATCTTCTCAAGAAGAAGCCTCTTCTTCGCCTGAAAATATTTATAGTGATTATAACATAAAAGTTTAGTCTAGGTCAATCAAGTTTTATACCGGCATTAGCTTAATATTTACTTTATATTTACTTCACTCTTTTATAATTTCACGACCAGCACATTTTTAAAAGGATTAACGATGCAAAAAACGATTTTACTCTCTCTTATCGCTTCCCTTTCCCTTTTTGCAGGAACGATTCAAATCGCTCAAATGCCTAAAGATTCGCCAAGACAAGACGCAACGTCTTCCAACGTTATTCTCTCTTATAACAATGCGATCAAAAACGTTAGACAAAGCGTCGTCAATATCGCAACGACCAAGAAAACCAAGCAGAGCGACCAACTCAACGAACTGATGATGCTCAATCCGTTTTTTAAAGAATTTTTCGGAAACCGACTTCCCGAATTAAAACAGCAAGAGCGTAAATCGCACTCTTTAGGCTCAGGCGTCATTATCTCCGCGGACGGCTATATCGTTACCAACAACCACGTCGTCGAGGGTGCCGATGAAATCGTCGTGACGCTTCCGAACGACGAAAAAGAGTACAAAGCTAAAGTCATCGGAGAAGATTCAAAAACCGATCTTGCGGTCATTAAAATCGATGCCAAAAACCTACATGTAGCCTCATTTGGAGACTCTTCTAATCTTTTGGAAGGCGACGTGGTGTTCGCGATCGGAAATCCTTTCGGCGTGGGGGAGACCATTACGCAAGGCATCGTCTCCGCGCTCAATAAAAACAACGTCGGACTCAATCAATACGAAAACTTTATTCAAACCGACGCCTCGATCAATCCCGGTAATTCAGGCGGTGCTTTAGTCGATAGCCGCGGCGCGCTCATCGGTATCAACAGTGCCATTCTTTCTAAAGGAGGCGGTAACAACGGTGTAGGATTTGCCATCCCTTCCAATATGGTTCAAAAAATCGCTACTTCGTTGGTTGAAAACGGCAAAATCGAACGCGGTTTTATGGGCGTTTCCATCTCCGATTTAACGTCCGATCTGAAAGAACTGTACGACAATAAGCAAGGTGCGCTCATCGTGATGGTCGAAAAAGATTCACCGGCGGAAAAAGGCGGCTTGCAGGTTTCCGACCTGATTATCGAAGTCGACGGCACGAAAATCAAAAATTCCAACGATTTGAAAAATACGATTGCCGCAATTGCGCCCGAAAGTAGCGTCACGATTACGTACGAACGCGACAAAAAAATTAAAACGGCAAAACTCAAACTGGCAAAAATGGATACTCAAAATAGCAAAGCCGAGAGCAAAGGAGCATCCAGTCCTATCGAAGGTCTCGATCTCACCGAAATCAATAACCAAACGCGCATGCAGTACCAAATTCCTAAAGAGACCGAAGGTATTTTGGTGACCGACGTCCAAGAAGATTCCAAAGCGGAACTGATGGGCTTTAGAGAAGGCGATATTATCGTTCAAATCGAGCAAAAACGTATCGTAACGATGAAAGACTTGAACAATGCCTTGAAAGAGTATAAAAACCATAAAAAACGCGTCATCATCAACCGTCAAAATTACAGAGCCATTTTGGTTATGCCTTAAGGTTTTAGGAGGGAAACCCTCCTAAAATTGGCTATAATACCGTTGACATGTAAGGAGCATTATGACGAAAATATTGATGATCGAAGACGATTTGGAATTAGCCGAAATTTTAACGGAATATTTAGAACCTTTCGACATGTCCGTCACGGTCGCGGAAGATCCTTACATAGGACTCTCGACGTTAGATATGCATCCTTTCGATCTTTTGATTTTAGACCTCACGCTTCCGGGTATCGACGGGCTTGACGTCTGCAAAGAGATTCGCAAACGTCATACGATTCCTATCATCATCTCCTCCGCACGCACCGATATAACCGATAAAGTGACCGCTTTGGAAAACGGCGCGGACGATTATTTACCCAAACCTTACAATCCAAGAGAACTGCAAGCGCGTATCATGAGTCTATTACGACGCAATAAAGGCTTAACCCCTATCGATCAAAATGTACAAAAAACGAAAGATTTAGTTCTAAACGAAGAGCAACGCACCATTGTTTTTCACGGAAAAGCCCTTCCTTTAACGGCAGCCGAATACGGCATTTTGGGCTATCTCATCAAAAAAGAAGGCGGTGTCGTCTCACGCGAAGAGCTGATTTACAATATCGAAGCCATTAGCGAAGAAACGACCAACAAAAGCATCGACGTCATTATCGGACGTATTCGTCAGAAACTCGGAGAAAACCCTAAAGAGCCGACGTATATTCATGCCATTCGCGGTATAGGATACAAATTTTTACAATGACCAAGTCTTCTATTTTTTACAGCATTACCTTTATTTTTGCGATCAGCATCGTGAGTATTTTTCTCGCACTTCTTTTTTTATTGGAGTACGACAAACAAACTTACACCGAAAAACTCAATATCAAGTACTCCATCATCGCGCGTGCGACGCTCTTTCACCTCAATAATTTTATTACCAACGAAGAGTTGAAAAAGCAGGTGCAAGGGTACCAAATGCGCGAAATTACGGATAAAGCGCAACAAGAGCATATTATCCAAAATGCGCAAGTGATTCAAAAAATCTCCGATCGAATCGGATCAAGTGCCATTTTGCGCTACGAAAACGACCACTACTTGCAAATCGAGACCAAATACTCATCGTTACTGCTTAAAGACGAAGATTTTCAGCCCTACCGTTACGATTTGATTAAAACGATTTTCGGCGTTGTTTTTACGATTATTATCATCGCGTATATTTTGACGATTCGTAAAATCAAACCTTTACGAAAACTCAAACGCCAAATGGATGCGTTTGCTAAAGGCAATCTCACGATCAACTGCAAAACCGACGGCGAAGACGAAATCTCCCAAGTCGCCAATGCGTTTCACAATGCGGTCGAACAAATCAACAAACTCAACCAATCCCGACAGTTATTTTTACGCAATATCATGCACGAACTCAAAACGCCCATCACGAAAGGTCGCATTAGTGCCGAAATGCTCGAAGAAGGTAAGCAGCGTACGCGTCTGATCGGCACGTTTGAAAAACTGGAACTTCTGATTAACGAATTTGCCTCGATTGAACAAATTACCTCCGGAGAAGGTCTCAAAAACGTCAAACCGTACCGTTTGGTCGATATGCTTGACGAAGCTATCGATCTTGCGATGATCTCTCCCACGCAAATCGAAATTGACGGCGAAGAAGAGATTATTTTAAACGTCGATTTTAGACTCTTTACGACGGCGATGAAAAACGTCATCGACAACGGCATCAAATACTCCATCGATCAAAAGGTACGTATCGTTGCGCGCAAAACGAAAATGGCGTTTATTAGCCAAGGCAAGCCGCTCAAATACGAACTGGCACATTATTTGGAGCCGTTTGTGCAAGAAAACAATTCACACCACAGTTTCGGACTCGGTCTTTACATCGTGCATCATATTCTCAAAGCACACCGTTTAACGTTTACCTACGAACACAAAGACGGGTATAATTATTTCAATTTTGAAAAACTCGATACGCTCGAACCAAATTAATGTTACAATAGATTGCTTTCATCGCCTTCTTTCAAGACGGATGTTCGCGATAATCTCTCTTGCGGCAAATGAAAGACAGTAAACAAAAACTCATTGACAAGGAGACGTTTTATGTCCGGAATCGCTTTTTCCAAGATCAATCTCGCCAATCTTATCGACCATCATATCGCTTTATTGGAGCGTTTCGGAATCAAAGACGAAGTTCCGTTTTCGCTGATTTTTTTCTCCCTTGAAGATCGCAAAGAGATGGATAGTTTGGAGATGTTTCAACGCATTCTTCGACGCACCGACGCGATTTTCAACCACAACAACCATTATGTCGTTATCTTGACGGGAACCGATTGGAACGGTGCGACCGAAGTGCTTTCGGGGATTCAAGAATTTTTAGATCAATCACCGCACGATAACGTCGTCACCTATCCGGAAGACGGAACCGATTCTAAGACGCTTTTGAGCAAGCTTCAAGAGATGGTAGAAGATAACTGCAATATCACGACCGAGCTCTTACATGTATAAAAGCGGGCAAAATCTTGCCCGCTTTGAAGCATAACTATTCGTTACGAAGGGTATCTAAAACGTTAATCTGCGTTGCTTTATACGCGGGATAATACGAAGAAAGAGCCACGATAGCACTCGTCCCTAAGACGATCAAGAAAAAGTCGAGCGACGATAAATCAAGCGGTAAGCGCGCCGTACCGTAAACATCGGCAGGAAGTGAGATAATATCAAACGAGCCGAGTACCCATAAAACGATACCGCCTAAGAGCATACCAAAAAGCATTCCGCCGCCGCCGATCACCAAACCTAGGTAAAAAAACGTATTTTTGATCTCTTTTTTATAAGCTCCCAGCGAAAGCAAAAGAGCGATTTCTTTGCGTCGGTTCATAACCGTCATCAACAAAGAGCTGATAATATTCAAAGACGCAATGAGAATAATCAGCATTAAGACGATAAACAAAGCGCGTTTTTCCAATGCTAAGGCGGCAAAAAAATTGCCGTTCATCTGCCACCAACCGACAATTCCTAAATCCGCCGGTAAGGTTTTTCGAATCTTTTCGATATCGACGAGAGGATCGTCAGAATAGATGTGAATGCCGTCAAACGTTCCCTCTTGGTATTGCAAAATTTGCGCTAAAGAGTCCAACGTCGTGTACATGTAAGCTTTGTCGTACGCGATTAAGCCCGAATGAAACGAACCTTGATAGTTAAACCGTTTCATCTTCGGAATCAAACTCATACCGCCCGGATCGTTTTTCGTAAAAATCAACGTCGCTTTTTCATCGGCACTGAGTAAATGATGTTTTGCCAGTTCGCTTCCGGTAATCAAATCGTATTTTTCAAGCGTTTTTCCGCGCACCGCATCGGCAACGATACTGTTGATTTGAGCCTCTTGCTCGAAATAAACGCCGAAAAGCAATCCGCCTTCTAAGCGGTCTCCTTTTTTCACGATCACTTGGGTGGAGATATACGGACTAAACTTCAGTGAAGGAAAATTCGCTTTCAGCGTTTCCAAATCGTTTTGCGTCACCGGAGAAAAGGTACGCGAATAGATAGAAAGCGGATAATTCATCGTAAAAAGTTTTTTTTCAAACTCTTTGTCAAAACCGTTCATAATCGCCATAGCGACCATTAAAACCGTCAATCCAATCGCCACGCCGAAAAACGCTAAAAGCGAAATAACGGTAATGAACGGCTGCGATTTATCGAATCGCAAATATTTTTTAACGAGATAAAGACTCAGATTTCCTTGCACCGTTACCCTTTATGCTAAAAGCCCTTTTTTAGGACCGCTCTTACCGCAACATTGTTTGTATTTTTTACCGCTTCCGCACGGGCACGATTCATTTCTAGGAATTTTTTTCTCTTTTTCGTCTTCTTCGTCTTCCGCATAAGGATTTTGGTGTTCTAAGGTCGTCGAAGTATTGCTCTCTTCCATACGGCGGATCATCTCTTCCATCGCTTGACGTCGTTCGTCCTCTTCTTTTTGATCGCGAAGTTTAACGATATGAAGCGTTTTAAAACTTTCAAATTTGATTTGTTCGACCAATTCGATAAAGAGGTTGTAACTCTCTTTTTTATATTCGGTTAACGGGTCTTTTTGATTATAGCCGCGAAGCCCGATGCCTGTTTTTAAAATATCCATTTGGTATAAATGGGCACGCCACGCATTGTCTAAAACTTGAAGGTATAAAATACGCTCGATTTCCTTACGTTGCGTCGCATCGACGAGGGACATTTTTTCATCGTAACGTGCTTCCAATAACTCCGTCAATTTCGTGCGCAACGCGTCAAAATCAAGCTCTTGAAACGATGCGGCTTCGAATGTCTCTCCAAGCTCGTCTCTCACAACGGCACAAAGACGTTCAAGATCGTATTGCGTCTCGGAAATACCTTCGTAAATTTCGGCTCTAAAGAGCAGATTGGTAACGAACTCGAGGCGAATTTCTTTGATTTTCTCTTCGATACCGAACGTAGGATTTAAAAGATCGTTTCTAAAATTATAAATAGTTTTACGTTGTTTATTCGCAACGTCGTCGTATTCCAACAAGTGTTTACGTGCTTCAAAGTGAAGGGCTTCAACTTTTTTCTGTGCGTTTTCAACCGCGCGGGTTACCATTTTCGACTCGATATGCTCACCCTCTTCGATGCCGAGTCGCTCCATAATCGCTTTAATTCGATCGCTTCCGAAAATACGTAAAAGATTGTCTTCCAAACTTAAATAAAAACGGCTCTTACCCACGTCACCCTGACGTCCAGAACGACCGCGAAGTTGGTTGTCGATACGGCGGCTTTCATGACGTTCCGTGCCGATAATATAAAGACCGCCCAAAGCTTTCACTTCATCGGTCAATTTGATGTCTACACCGCGTCCCGCCATATTCGTTGCGATCGTAACGGCACCTTTTAAGCCCGCATCTTTGATAATTTGTGCCTCTTTTTCATGGTTTTTCGCATTTAAAACCGAATGCGGCACTTTCTCTTTTTTCAGCAACGTATGTAACAATTCGCTTTTTTCGATGGATGCCGTACCCACCAAAACAGGTTGACCTTTTTCGTGGCACGCTTTAATGTCTTTAATGACCGCTTCGAATTTCTCGCGTTCGGTCTTATAAATCAAATCGTTCATATCTTCGCGACGCATCGGTAAATTTGTCGGAATAGAGATAACTTCTAAATTGTAAATTTGAGAAAATTCCGTTGCTTCGGTTTGTGCGGTTCCCGTCATACCCGCAAGCTTTTTATACAATCGAAAATAGTTTTGGAAAGTAATATCCGCCAACGTTTGCGACTCTTCTTTGATCATCACGCCCTCTTTGGCTTCCAAGGCTTGGTGCAGGCCTTCGGAAAATCGTCTGCCTTCGCTCAATCGACCCGTAAATTCGTCTACGATAACAATTTCGCCTTCTCTGACGACATAGTGAACGTCCGCTTCAAAAAGATAGTGGGCTTTCAGTGCTTGATCGAGGTGGTGCGATAAAACGGCATTTTCCAAGCTGTACAAGTTGTCGACTTCAAACAATTTTTCGGCGTTGCTGATACCCTCTTCGCTCAAAATAATCGTTCGATTTTTTTCATCGACGCTAAAATCGCGCTCTTTAATCAATTTTCGCGCTACGCCGTCGGCAAGTTTATATCCTTCCAACGTTCGATTCGCAGGTCCGGAGATAATCAAAGGCGTTCTCGCTTCGTCGATTAAAATCGAGTCGACTTCGTCGACAATCACGAAATTATGCATGCGTTGTACTTTTTCGCCCGAAGAGTAGCGCATATTGTCGCGCAAGTAGTCAAAACCGAATTCGTTATTCGTGCCGTACGTAATGTCGGCGTCATATTGCGCCTTACGTTCGGTGTCGTTGGCAAGATCGTTGGTAACAACGCCTACGCTAAGCCCTAAAAAGTTATAAATTCGCGCCATATCCGCCGCATCGCGTTTCGCCAAATAATCGTTCACTGTCACGACATGTACGCCCTCGCCGCTCATTGCATTGAGTACGACCGGAAGCGTTGCAACCAACGTTTTACCCTCACCCGTTTTCATCTCGGCGATATTGCCGCCGTGCAAAACTAAACCGCCGACCATTTGTACGTCGAAATGGCGCATCGTCGTCGTACGTTTGCTGACTTCTCGCGTCATCGCAAAGACATCGTTCAAAACCTCGTCCAAAGATTTTAAACCGGCTTGAACATCCGCTTTCAAAGCGTTAAACGCCGCCTTAAGATCTTCATCGCTTAGCCTTTCATACGTCGGTTCTAAGGCATTGATTTTTTTGACGCGTCCCATTAACTCTTTCACGACGCGATCATTTTTCGTGCCGAAAATTTTACGAACGATACTACTGAGTGACATACGATTTTCCTCTAATTTTCTTTCTTTTTTCTGATCTGTTTTCATTAGAATTCAGGATTTTATCATACTTTTACTATCTCTTTGATAAAACTCCATAACGATATTGCACGACCAAGGGGTTTTTATGCGTTTGATTGGAATTTTGCTCTGCTTTACAACGCTTTTATGCGCAAAAATAGGTGATTTTAAAACGATTCAAAGCGATTTTATTCAAAAAGTGACTAACGATCAAAATAAAACGATTGCGTACGAAGGGACGTTTTATGCAACCAAAGAGCAAAAAGCGTTATGGGTTTATCAAAAACCCGTCGTAAAAAAAATCTATTTTAACCAAAACAAAGTGCTAATTGTCGAACCGGAGTTGGAACAAGTCATCATTACGACGTTGCAAAACACGCCCAATATCGCACAATTACTTCGCGAAGCCAAAGAAATCGCTCCGAACCGTTATGTGACCCGTTTTATGGACACGACGTATACGATTGTAGGTTCAAACGATACGATCGAGAAGATAAGCTACAAAGATAAATTGGAAAATAACGTCGAAATTCTCTTTTTCAATGCTTCGACCGATCTTTTTATCGACGACGAAATGTTTCGCCCCGATATTCCGAAAGGATACGATATCGTCCGTGAATAAGCGATATTAAAGAAGCTCCGGAGCCGTGGGTTTTGCAAAGAGATACCCTTGAAAATAACGGCATCCGAGTTTTTTTAACGCCTCAAACTGTTCTTGCGTTTCCACACCTTCGGCGATGACTTCGAGATGAAAATTTTGCCCCATAGAAAGAATCGTTTCCACGATCATCGCATCGCTTCGATTGTGAATAAAATCGCGAATAAACGATTGGTCGATTTTTAATTCGTCGACGTGAAAATTTTTGAGATACTGCAAACTCGAATATCCCGTTCCAAAATCATCGATCGACAATGAAACGCCGAGTGTTTTGAGCGCATTGATCTTCTTCAACGCTTTTTCACTGTCTCCGATCAAAAGGCTCTCCGTTAATTCCAAGCGAAGCCGTGAGGGGTCGATGCCGTTTTCTTTCAACATCGCTTCCAAAATAGCGATAAAATCTTCACGTTCAAACTGCTTGATACTCACATTAATCGAAATGCGCCATAGCGATTTTTCAGCGTCTTCTTTCCATCTCGCCGCTTGAGAAATCGCCTCTTTCATAACCCAATAACCTAAAGGTATAATCAATCCGGATTCTTCGCAAACAGGAATGAAATGTGCCGGCGAAATGATCTTCCCGTCTTTTGTCTGAAGTCTAACCAATGCCTCCACGCCGACGATACGGCGATTATGATCAAGTTGCGGCTGATAGAGCAAGAAAAACTGCTCGCTATCCAACGCATCGCGTAAATGTTGTAACATCAACGATTTTTCTTCCATGACATGTTGAATAAACGCATCGAAAAAACGAATCGTATCGCGACCGTCTCTTTTAGCCGCATACATGGCACTGTCCGCATGGCTTAATAAAGACTCTACGCTCTCTTTTTCACCGAAAAGTCCGATCCCGATACTAACCGTCACAAAGAAGGGATGATGATCGATCATAAACGGTTCTTTTGCCGCGATTAAAATCTTCATAGCTATCTCTTCGGCGCTGCGTGCGGTCGCCTCCAGATCGTCCGCAATATTCGGAAGCAAGACGGTAAACTCGTCGCCGCCGAAGCGCGCTAAAACATCATTGTCCCGCGTAAAGCCTTTGAGACGCTCCGCCATCAAGACCAAAAGCTTATCGCCCGTTGCATGGCCTTTGAGATCGTTAATCGACTTAAAATTATCGATATCTAAAAATAACAACGCACCGTACATGTGAGAATTTTGGTGCGCTTGAATTGCAAGACGAATATGTTCGCTTAGCATCGTTTTGTTAGCCAAATCGGTTAGCGGATCATAATACGAAAGCTTCATAATGCTCTCTTTTTGATGAAACGAGTTAATGGCAAAGCCGACGTCTCCCGCCAACTCTTCGATCATCGCGCGCTCTTCTTGACTAAAGCCTTGCGGTATCGTCGTACAAATCGTTAACACACCCAAAACGTTACGCGCAAATTTATCGCTTCTAAGTGCGGTAATATACGCTTCGCTCACACCGTAACGACGCATCATCGTTTGGCATGAAAAGCCCACGGCTTTATCGTTATGCGTTAAAATACGGTAACCCCCTTTATGAAAAACCTCTTCTTCGACGTCGGAAATATTAAAGTCGTCCGCAAGTCCCAACGACTCCTTAACCGAGAGTTTTTCTTCTTCCCATAAAATAATTTTGACATGGGCAAACGAATCGTTTTCAAAAAGGCATCGTGCCGTTTGTTCTAATAATTCGCCAAGCGTCTGCGTCGTAATCAAGATTTGATTGCTATCGGCAACCGTACGCAAAACCGAGTAAAGATGCTTTTGGTGATCGTACGCTTTTTCCAGTTCATCGCTTTTTTGCAACAATTTTTGCGTCCGTTCTTGAACTAACGCTTCTAACTCTTTTTTCTGCGCTACCTCTCTTTTTGTCAGCTCTTTAATCGCCAAAAACATTACAACCAATAAAAACAAAGTAACCGTTACGCTAAAAGCAACCTCTTCCCAAAAGAGCATAATCACGTCTCCAAAGAGAAGATTTTTAGGCATTTTTATGCTGGTAAGCCCTCTCACATCTCCCAAAGAATAACCGTAGGCGTTGTCGTAACGCTTGGCGATATAAGGTAAGACTTCTTCTTTTTTACCGTGACAAGCTAAACAATACGCCTGAATTCGTAAAGGCGACGAGAAAAAATAGAACGATTGTCCGTTTGTATCTTCTATTAATTCGAGCTTTTCGTCTTCTTCGGGGTGATTGTTAAAATAGCGGATCATTTTCTCTTCAAGCGCATCGGCTTTGTTGTCCGGATTGCGCGGTCTATCTGAAACATTACGAATCGTAATACCTTGTTTAGAGCGTTGTTTAAAGAAATCACTGATATGCGTTGAAGCGTGCGCAGGTAAAAATCCAACCGTCGAGTCGTTTAAATCGATACCGCTTGAGAGAAACTGTTGATGATACACGTAACGCATCGAAATAAAATAGTCGTGGAGCGTTTTGGCTTTCGAATAAGCCCGAATCGCGGTCAACTCGTGCGCTTGTCGGTATAAATAGCCGATAACAACGGCATTGGCAAGAAAAATAAAAAACGTTATTATCCAAAAAAGACGTTTGGTAAGGGTTAATTGTTTCACTGCCGGCTCCTTTGACGAGGCACAAAATGTATTACAGTATAGCTTTCCTTAGCTTATGTCATAATTATAAAGTTTTTTTAAGAAACAAATACCCGACGATACCCGAACAAAAAGAGCCGATGAGAATCGCCAGTTTATCGGCCTGAAAAAAAACAGTGCTATCGTTATATGCCAACGTCGTCACAAATAAGCTCATCGTAAAACCGATTCCCGTCAAAACGGCGACGCCGTATAGTTGTTTGAAACTACTTCCTTCGGGCAACTTGGCCCATTTTAATTTCACGGCAATATAACTAAAGCAAAAAACACCGATTTGCTTTCCGAAGAAAAGCCCGAGTGCAATTCCAAGCGAAACATTCGAAAACAACGTTTGAACGGAAGCACCCTTAAGATCAACGCCGGCATTGACGAAAGCAAACAAAGGCAAAATCAAGAAGGCGACCCAATAATGCAAGTCGTGTTCCAACTCTTTGAGCATCGAAAAACGCTCTCCTTGAGTAGTGCGAGAGTAAAGCGGTATCGTAAAAGCCAAAACGACGCCGGCGATGGTTGCATGAACGCCCGATTTTAAAACGGCAACCCACAAAACGATACCGACTAAAATATAAGCCGCTTTTTTCACGACGCCCAAACGGTTCATCGTCACTAAAAGCATAATAGCCCCTAAAGCGACCATCATCGACATAAACGAGAGTTGTGAGGTGTAAAAAAGTGCGATAATCACGACGGCTCCCAAATCGTCGATAATCGCAAGTGCCATTAAAAAGATTTTTAAGGAAGGCGGAACGCGAGACCCGAGCAAAGACAAAATGCCTAAAGCAAACGCAATATCCGTCGCGGTCGGAATTGCCCATCCGTTCATTGCAAAGCTATCTCCGTAATTAAAAAGCGTAAAAACGAACGCGGGAGTTAACATTCCGCCTATCGCGGCCAACAAAGGTAAAGTAATTTGACTTCGAGAAGAGAGTTCTCCCTCTAAAATTTCACGTTTGATTTCCAAGCCGACTAAAAAAAAGAATACCGCCATCAATCCGTCGTTCACCCAAAGTAAAAGCGGTTTGGCAATACCGAACGAGCCGAAACTGATCTGTAAAGGCGTTTCTAAAAAACGAGAGTAAAAGTCGGTTAAAACGCTATTTTGAAGCAAAAGTGCCGTTAAGGTAACCACAATCAAAAGAATACCCGAAGAGGACTCTTTTTTAATAAATTCTTCTATCGATGTTAACATAAAACCCCCTTTCGTTCGAGTTTTTATAGTAACGAAAAGAAGTAAATAGTTTGTAAATCGCTATTTTCCCAAGCAAAAGCGGCTGAACATTTTATCGAGAATTTCATCGCGTTCGAAAGCGGACGTAATCGAAGAAATCGCTTCGACGGCAGTGTTGATGTGAAATGCGAACAATTCAAGCTGGCCTTCTTTGAGGCGATCAAACGAAGCGACCACCTCTTTGTACGCCGTTTTAACCGCTTCGACTTGACGCGAAGAGGTCAGCATAATGCTATCTTCGTGTGCACATCGATCCAAAAGCGATTGAAGCGATTGAATCAAAAGATCGGTATCGCGATGAGCGGAGAGCATCAAACACCCTTCCTGTAAGAGTGAACGATCAAATAAAGCGGGCAAATCGCTTTTATTTAAGACGTAAATCACGGATTTCGTCGCTTCGTACGTTTGAAGTAAGGCTAACATGTGAAGATCTTCCGCATCACATGTACGGCTATTATCGAACATCGCAATGACGATTTCAGACTCTTCGATCGCCGCGATCGAACGCTCAATTCCGATTTGTTCGATCGTATCGTGGGCTTGGCGAATCCCGGCCGTATCGACGATACGAACCAAGTGCGAACCGACACGAAGTTCCTCTTCGATCGTGTCACGCGTCGTACCGGCAATATCGCTGATAATGGCTCTGTCGTAACTCAAAAGTGCATTCAAAAGAGAACTTTTACCGACGTTCGGCTTACCGACGATGGCTATTTTAAAGCCGCTCATCAGTCCTTTTCGACGTTCGCTACTCTCATAAGTACGGCGCAATTCTTCACTCAAATCATCTAAACGCAGGCGAATTTTTTGCATCATATCCAGCGGTAAATCTTCTTCGGCATAGTCGATATTGACTTCGATAAAGGCCAACATTTCAACAAGTTGGTCTCTCACATGTTCGACAAAACCTTTGAGTTCGCCTTTGAGCTGACGCGTTAATATTTTTGCGGCATCCGTGCTTCGCGTTTCGATTAAAGCAACTATCGCTTCGGCTTCGGACAAATCGATACGACCGTTTAAAAAAGCTCTTTTGGAAAATTCTCCCGGCTGAGCAAGGCGCACGCCTAAGTCTAAAAGTGCGTCAAGAACCATACTTGCGACGATCGAACCGCCGTGACATTGAAACTCGACGACGTCTTCACCCGTAAAACTGTGCGGTGCTTTAAAATAAAGAACGATCGCTTGATCAATCGGTGCGCAAGTGCTATCGTATAAAAACGATAAAGTCGCATGCCTTGGTATTAGCGTCGTTTGGCGAGAAAGTCGTAGGGCTACGCTTAGGGCATCCGCTCCGCTAACGCGAACAATCGCGATGGAGCCGATACCCGAACTCGTAGCTATCGCAGCTATCGTGTCTATGCGTTTTTCCTGTTAAAATCATTCACGACGATAAACTTACCGCCGTCTTTTCCCGATTTGATACCGACGTATTTTTCGGGAAATTCGGTGCGTAATGCTTCAAGCGCGATTTTAATCAAGACTCCGTCTAGAATCTTCGTTTGACCTTTTCCGCTGTTACGAATACGCTCAATCACCGGTACTAAATACTTCTCGATCATCTCTTCTTGATTTTTCAAAAATTCCGCAATCTCAAGGCGAATATTAAGACCGTATTTGAGATTAATCCAATTGTACAACAGATACGAAAGCGCTTTATAGCGATACCCCTCTTTTCCGATCAAAAGAGCCGCGTCTTCACCGCTAAATTCGATTAAAATCGTATCGTCGTCGTATTTTGAAACCAAGGGCGTATCCAGCGTAAAACATCCGTACTTAAAAAGATTTTTGATGTTTTGTCGCACTTCGTCTAAAATATCGTTAACTTCGCGTTTTTCTTGATGGAAATTTTGATCGATAACGCTAGGTGCTATCGTATGACGCACTTCTCTCAACGGTTTAGCTTGCTCGAATTTAGGCTCGTGCGTTACGGGCACCTCTTTCGCGCTTAGCGGTTTCCGCTCGGGTCGTTCTTGTACGCCTTCTTTAAAAGGTTCTTTATTTTTCGTACGATGGCGTCTATTTTTAGAACGTTTTTGAAACTCTTTACGCTCGTCAAAACTTGCATCGCTAGGCGTTTCACCGCCTCTTTGATGCTCTGTAGGTTCTTTGACTTCACGCTCTTCTCGTTCTTTAAAATGAGGCTTATGTGCCCCTTTACGTTGAACTTCGATAATGGCTTTTTTCTTAAAAAGCCCCAAAAATCCACCTGATCCGTTTTGGATAATGTTGATTTCTAAATCCACTACCGAACACGACAACTCGCCCGCGGCTTTTGAATAAGCCTCTTGAAGTGTTTCAGCTTCGACTCGTATCATTTTTCGACCTTTGGCTCTTCATGTTTTTTAGCAAAAATTCTATTAACGTAAAACTGTTGAACGATCGATGCAAGGTTATTGGTAAACCAATAAAGCGTTAAACCCGCAGGGAACGTGACAAAGAAAAACGTAAAGATAAGCGGTAAAAATTTCATAATTTTTTCTTGCATCGGATCGGTGAAACTTGTCGGCGTAATGCGCTGATGGACGAACATCGTAATACCCATCAAAATCGGAAGAATGAAATAAGGATCCATAACGGCAAGATCGTTAATCCATAAAATCCACTCTGCTCCTTTGAGTTCGATCGCATTTTGTAACACACGATACACGGCAAAGAAGACCGGAATTTGAAGAATAATCGGTAAACACCCGCCCATCGGATTGGCGCCGTGTTTTTTATACAACTCCATCATGTGCATATTGAGTTTTTGCTTATCGTCGCCGTATTTTTTCTGTAATTCTTTAATTTTCGGCGCAAGCTCTTTGAGCTTGTTCATTGAAACCATGCCTTTATAGGTCAAGGGATACAATACCAAACGTACGATAATCGTCATTCCGACGATAGCCCAACCCCAGTTACCGAAAATACCGTGCAAGTAAGAGAGTAACATAAAAAGCGGTTTTGCGATAAACGTAAAAAAGCCGTATTCGACGACGTCGGTCAATCCCGGATGAATCGAATGAAGCAATTTGTGGTCTTTAGGACCGATATATCCGCCCAATTTAAAATCGGCTTCGCCTTGAACGAATAAAAGAGGATCTTTGTCCTTCCCGATCGTTACGACGCTGTTAAGACCTTTGTCGAGGCTGTAAAAAAACGTCGTATAGTATTTATCGGCCGCCGCTACGATTTTAGCCGCACTAAACTGTACGTCGCTCTTAGCGGAACCGTCGTCGATCGTTTGAATCGTATCGTCGGACTTTTTAATCAATGCTCCGTGGAAAGTGTAACTGTCGATCGCAACATGCGGACGAAAGCCCGGAGAGATAAAATACTCTTTCGGACTGGAAAGCATCACGTGAATATCGTAATTTCCGTTAGGATAAAACGTCAATGTTTTTGTGACGCTTAAACCGCTTAGCTGTTGCGTCAACACGACCGTAGCACCTTTTTCGTCGACTTCTACCGCACTTTTATCCGCGCTGTACGACATAGCGAAAGCATCGTCGTTAAGCGATTTATCTTTAAAACGAATTTCTAAAGGCAACAAGTTTTGAGAAGCGTCGATGAGCTGAAAACGCTCGCCTTTATCGTCTTTGTATTTCCCTTCTTGAAGGTACATTTTGGCAATGCGCCCTAAACGATCGATTTGAATTTCATAAGAAGCCGCTTTAATCGTCGCGATGACTTCCGTCGTAGACGTCACATTGGTCGGCGCGGCCGTCACGTCTTGGCTATTCGTCGTTACGCTCGGTGCCGATGTAGCAGCTTTTTGTTCGGAAGCAACAGAAGTATTGGCATCGGTCATCGGAGGATTTTTGGGGATAAAAAAGTGATCGTAGAGTGCAAAAAATAAAAAAGATAAAACGGTGGCGATAATAATACGCACCTGAGGAGTCAGTTTATCTGTCATTGAGATTCCCTTTATTTCAATGTTTTAAAAGCTTTTACGATGTAAAAACTTTGTGTGCCTTTTGGCACGAACCAATAAACAACACGTTGTGAGGAAATCCGTTTTACATGTACAAAAGAAGGAGCGGCAAACACTTTGCGAACGATAGGATAATCGATTCCGCCTACAAAAAGTTGATTGCATTTTAAAATGCGTATAACACTGTACCAAAGTGCTTTGAAAAAATTATTGTACAAAAGTTGTTCTTTCGCGTACTGCGAACATGTCGGATAATACCTACAACTTCCGTAACTAAAAAGCGTCAAAAACTTTTGGTACAGTTTTATAAGCCACAATGTTAAGGATTTCATTCTTTAACACAGTTCAACTTTTTTATAGACCATATTATCCCTTTTTTGAGTGCCTCGTAGGATAATTGGTGTATCTTCTCTTTTGCAACAAAAACATAAACACCGTCGTTCAACGTAGGTTGAATATCTAAAAAAATTGCCCGAAGCCTTCGTTTGGCTAAATTGCGTTTAATAGCATTACCGACTTTTTTACTCGCGGTAAATCCAACCCTTTTTGTCGTATCGTTCAAGTAAAAAACAAGGACACCTTCGTAGTGCCATTTTTTCCCGTGATTGTAAATATATGAATACTCTCGTGTTTCCTTGAGAGTTTCATACGCCCTTAAGCGGCCAATCGTCTTCTTCCTTTAGCACGACGTGCTGCAATGACTTTACGTCCGCCTTTGGTTTTCATTCTCTCTCTAAAACCGTGTGTACGCTTTTTAGGGGTACTGTGAGGTTGATACGTTCTTTTCATCGAAAGTTTCCTTCTGTAAAAATAATTTAAGGTATGGATTTTACCTTAGCTTTACTTAAAAATTGCATAAGATTCGATTAAGGACTCCAACAGGCGTAAGGTTCTAACGAAGTTCCAAGACCTCTTTTCGTAAAGCTTCTTTGTCGATTTTGACTTCACTCGGACTCGTTTGCGGCAACTTTTCTTTGTAAACGATTATCGAAGGAATCATATGATTGGGCAAATGCTTTTTCAACTCGAAAAGAATTTCGTTTTTCGGAATTTCCCTTAGAGCACCGTAAACCATAACGATCTCTTCTTCCGTTTTTTCGTTTTCGATCGAAAAAACAGCACATTGCGCTACGCTCGGAAGTTTATCGTAAACGACGCTTTCAATCTCGTAAGGGCTAATCCGAAAACCGCTGACTTTAATCATATCGTCTTTGCGGGAGACGAAATACAAATACCCCTCTTCGTCTCGGTAAACGAAATCACCGCTGGCAACGACGATTTCATCGGTCAAATCGCCCTCAAGGTTTACGATATTTTTCAAAATATCGACGCTTTTATAACGTTTTTGCGTATCTTCTTTGGATTTCCAATACCCTTTATAGATATAACCGCCTCGGTGAATCAATTCGCCGATTTCGCGCGGCTCACACTCAAAACCTTGTTCATTAACGACGTGGATTTCAACGCCCGGAATCGGTTTTCCGATGGAATTAGGACGAATCTTAAGTTGCGCCGGATCGAGGTAGGTCGAACGAAATGCTTCGGTCAAACCGTGCATCGAATAAAACTTGGCGTTTTTAAAATGTGCTTCGATGTCGTGAATCATCTTTGGCGTAATTTTACCACCTGAAGAGGTTACGATACGTACGTTTTGCAACAATTTGGCATTGGGAATTCGACTACTATCGTCAAACATTTGAGTAATGTGCGGCGGCATCACCGGCAAAACGGTTACTTTATCGTTGATGAGATGGTTGAAAAAATCGGCCGGCAACACCAAAGAATGAAGTGCCAAGGTCGCATGATGGTAGATCGAAACGAAAAGTTGATTGAGACCGTAGTCTAAAATAAACGGCAACGTTCCCGAAATGACGTCTTCTTCTTTGAGTTCGAGGTAATTAGAAACGACGCGCGCACTGTCGATTAAGTTGCGATGGGTCATGACGATACCGCGCGGAAAACCCGTCAAACCGAAACTGTACGTAATCGCCGCATTTTTATAATCGCCGACGTTACATGTATAAACATCGCTGCAACATTTGTAAATTTCTTCAAACGAAACGATGTCGCGTTCGCTTGCCTCATAGGTCATAATTTTCCCGTTATAGCCGATTGCATCGATATTTTTAATCTTATTTTTATCGGTAACGATGCATGAAATCCCGCAATCTTTGATAATATGTTCGACTTGTTCGGCTTTCAAAAGACGCGAAATGGGTACGAAAATATGCTCGGTTGAAAGCACCGCCAAAACGGCGATAATCTGCTCATAACTTTTGTGCGAATAAATACCGATACGCGAACCGCTCGGTAATTCCAATTCGCTAAAATAGCGTGCGACTTGATTGACTTTTTTATAAAGTTCGCCGTAGCTAAGTTTTTTAGCTCCGTCGATAACGGCGATTTTATCGGGGCAGACGAGAGCGGCTTTCTCTATTAATGCACGAATACAATTGATTGACATCTTAGCTCCTTGAAGCGGTATCATTTTGCATGCCAAGCGTCCAAATGGCATACTCATAATCCATCACGATGTTGGGTATGGCGTGAAGTCCTAATACTTTTTTATAGAAAAACTGCATAATGCTCTCCACCTCTTCATACGAGAGCACTTTGGTGATACCGCCCGTTAATACGACGGTTTTGAGCTGCTCAAGATGTAGCGTCACGTACAACGGGTGCAAACGCGAGACTTTGTAAAGCACCAAGAAAATGGAGAGCTGCATTAGAATACGAAGCGCTTTTTCGCTCTCTTCTTCCAAGATATTTTCCGTTACGTTCAAATACGCCAAAAGCTCGTACACAAATTCGTTGTTTTTGGCGGCAAATATCAGCGTTTCACGTGATTTATAGACGCCCAGTTTTTTAAACACTAAACGATCAAATCCGCTTTCGCTGACGATATTGTCGCGCACCAAATCGCGGCTGTAATGAATATCGGTCGTTGCACCGCCGATATCCACGACGATGAACGGATTGACCACGTCAAAATTAGCGTCAATGAGCGGCAAAGAGCGATTGACGATGTAAGGCGTCGAATAGATTTGATTGGCCGTGATGGCATAGAGATGCTTGATATCTTCTTTTCCGACGATATCGGCTTGGTACAGATTGGTCAAGTATTCTTTCAACTCGCCGCCGTTGACATGTAGCTTTTCGGTGATGATATTTCCGAGCACTTTGAGGTCTTGAATGTTCTCGCTCAAAAACATTGCGTCTTGTTTTGTGCCGACGTACACGATGTTGTTGTAACGCACGTTTTTTAAAAATGTAAACAATCGCTCGTCAAACACGTTTTTAATGCCGTCGATGCCGCCGACGACAATCACGACGTCGATGAGTTCACCCGGAGCTTTGGCTTCGTCGATTTTGTTGTATAAAATGGTATCGATGATGTTAATTCCCGAGTTAAACGCGATATTTTTGGCAAATTTGAGGCTAAACGAATTGGTCAGACCGATAATCAGCGTGCTTAAACCGCCGTTGGCGGACGAACAGATATAAATGTCCTCTTTTTTGTAGTTGGAAAAAATATCGCCGCATTTGTTCAGTAAATCATCATAAATATCTTTGTTAAAATCGCGAAAATATTGGTTGATGCCGCTTGGCTGACACACTTTAAAATAGGTGCTACCCACGTCGATCAGTAGTTTACTCATAACATGGCTCCTATGTCGTGGATAATTTTATTGATGACTTCGGTTTTGCTTTCAGGTAAATTGACTTTGGATTTTTCGTATGCGAAACAGCGATCCGGCAACGGGAGTTTTCCTTTGTCGATAATGCGGATATTGCCCTCATCGTCTCGAATCGTGATGACTTCGTTGTTGTTGATGATGTGCGGCGAAAACGGTACGTCGATGAGTCCGCTTTTGATGGTGTTGAAAACTTTTCGCCACAAGGTATCGGCAGGGTCGTTAAAAACAGCATCCATGATGGCTCTTACTTCCAACTCTAAATTCTCCTCTTCTTCCGCGTCATGAATCAGCGGAAGCCCTTTGAGCGTGCGTAGCGTGTATTTGGTATTGGCGACCGATTGGGCGTTGCACTGCATGGTCGGGATTCCAAACGCTTCATCACGCGTTTTGATGATGATTTTATCGGCTCTGACCATCGCGGCGATGACCGTGTTGGTATTGATCAGTTGGTCGGAAAGCTCTTTATTGCGTGGGAACGCGCCCATCCATTGATGGTACACGAGGTTGATGATGGCATCGTGACTTCCAAACGTGTCGGCATATTCACGAGCCAATTTTTTCAAGACGTTGGAGGTAATGATGTCTTGCATCATCGAACCGTTTTGCGAGAAACTGACCGAGAAGGATTTCACGCCCTCTTCTAATGAAAGAAGCATCTCGATGAGCTGAATCACGATAACGATGCACGGCGGCACCAAAGTTGCCGTTAAGGGGCCAAACGACTCACGGTTGATCGGCTCATTCAATTTTGAGTACAAGGCACAGACTTTATCGACGTATTTCCAATACAAAAAGGCTTTATCCAAAGGGAAGTTTTTCGAGTACGGTAACATGTAAGTGATCGGTCCGCCCTCGATCTCAAAAATACCCGACGCCAAAGCGGTTTCGACCAAAAGCCTTGCATCGGGCGTGCCGTGACGAAGGCTAACGGGCTTGTTAAAATGCGTCATCATCTTTCTGGTCGTTCGATAGCCGTGATTGACCAACGGATAGCCGTTGAGCATATCCATCTCGTTTTCTTCGGAAAGGCGAAGCATCTTTTGCGCCATTGCGTAGTCGTTAAGGCGGGTATTACTGTCTATTGTCAAAGGCAAGACGTCGATGTCCGCACCCATAAACGTTTCATAGAGTTCAAACATCTTTTTGTAGGTTGGAAAACCGCCGCGCGGTTGGACTAAGAGGCGGTCGCGTTTTTTAAAATGATGCGTGATGAAAAGCTCTTTGGGAGCATTCGCGATGAAGTTTTCGATTTCGGCAAAATCAAACGTGTCGGCGTATTCGTTGCGCGTGATGACGTCGCGCTCTTTTTGCAGTAAACTCATGCGCGCTCCTTCACGTATTGCTCTAACGCGTCTAAGCCGGTATTGAGATCGACTTGATGAAACACGAGATCAAAACCGTAAGATCTGTATTTGGGGATAATATCGTCTTGCTTGGCTTCACCCACGGCTAAATTACCGCCGATGACAAAAACGACGTCTTCACGCAAATCGTACTCGGAGCGTAAAAATTGCAGATCTCTGCACCACCCTTCCGCCTCACCGTTGAGCGAAGAGATGAGTAAAATATCGGCATCGGTTTCGACCACCGCGTCGATAAACTCTTCCAAAGAGGTGTTTACGCCCAAATTGAACACCTCAAAACCCCTTGCTTGTAACGATATGTCGATGAGTCGGTTCGCGACCACGTGAATATCGTTGCCGACTACACCCGTGACAACTTTCATGCTTTTAGCCTAAATTTTGAATAATTTTGTATTTTATCTTAACCTTATTAAAGTATAATTAACACAAATTTCTTGAAAAAGTTTTAGAATGTATCGTATTTTACTCGTGTGTAGCATTTTTTTTGCGGCGTTTAGCACAAACGTATCGGCATGCGGAGGCAGTTGTTTGGAGTGCCATCCTAAACTGCAACCTTATATCGACGATGCTAACCATTTTGTTTTAAAAGAGTGCATTACATGTCACAATAAACCTTCCGAAAAAGGGCAATGCGGTAAAGACTGCTTTGATTGCCATTCGCGTGAAAACGTTTATGCGCAAAAAGACGTCGGTGCACATCAAGAGCTCAAACTTTGCGGTTCGTGCCATGAAGAAAAAGTTGATTTTACCTTACCGCAGCGTTCGCCTATGTCCAACCAAGACACTTTGATTCGCCTTTTCAAATAACAAGGAGCTTTGATGAAATTTTACACCGCAGACCTTTGCGATGCCTATCCTGACCGCGTTCGCGTTCTTGACCCTATTTTCAAATCTTACGGCGGGCTCAAACGCATCTTCGGTTCTATCGTTACCGTTCAACTCATCGGCAATAACAAAACGTTAGTCGAACTTTTAAAAAGCGAAGGGAACGGACGTATTGCCGTCGTTGACGTCGGGGGCGCATACACGGCCGTCGTAGGCGATAATTTGATGAAGTTTGCATCTGAAAATCACTGGGCGGGCATCGTCATTAACGGTTACGTCCGCGATACCAAAAATACCAAAGAGATCGACGTAGGGCTTTTTGCATTGGGAACATGTCCGAAAAAGACGATGGAACCGCAAGAAGGAAGCTTACATGTAAGCCTCTCGTTCGGCGGCGTAACGTTTAACGAAGGCGACTATCTTTATGCCGATCGCGACGGCATTATTCTTAGTGCTACACCTTTAGAGAATGCTCACGACATGCCTGCATAAGGTGTTTCCACTCCAAATCGAAGTGTTTTGCGATAAACGCTTCGGTATGGGGAACCGTACACAAAGAACAATCCAAGTGCGCAACGTTTTCAAAAATCGCATAACGTCCCTTGCGTGAATGAATCACACACGTACTTTTGTACGTCACGCCTTCTTGGATCGTGATTCCCTCGTCGTTAAAGCGAAAATACGGACAAGCGCACATGTAACAATTCAGCTTTTCCATCACATGACATTTTTGGCGATCGGCATACAAAGGGCAAAAGTCCGGCTCGTTCAACCGCATATTCTCAAACCTAAAATAGGCGATGATCGCTTCTTGGGATATCTTTTGCGTCGAAAGTTTCGCAATAACCGCGTGATGTTTGTTAGCATGTGCCTCAAACCAATGCAAATAGCTCATAATTTGTCGTTTCCTTGAAAAAAAGACCGTTATATTGAGAATTTTATAGTAAAATTCGCTCAAAGGAATAAGGTTATGAAAAAATACGCGATTATTGTAGCACTTCTCACGTCGCTTTTCGCCAATGACGCCAATGACGACGATAACTTCAAAGAGGAAGATATTCCTAAAATTTTATCGATTATCAAAGACGGCACCAAAGAGCATATTCCGATGCTCCTCGACGACTATACCACGCTTGTGGACGTCGTGAGCTTTCAAAACGCGATCGAGTACCGTAACCGTATCAATTCCCATAACGAGATGATTCAAACCATCTTGAAAACCGACAAAGGTACGCTCATCAAAACAACGTTTGAGAACAATCGAAGCTATTTGTGTAGCGATGAGGAGATCAAACAACTCTTAAAACACGGTGCCGTTTTCGTTTACGTTTTTTACGATCTCAACAACACCGAATTGTTTAAATTTTCCGTTCAATATAAAGATTGTCAACCGTGAAAAACGTTACATGTAAAAACTACATGTAACGTTTAAAACTTACTTTTTTCGAATAACGATTTCGCCCTCTTGAGCATCGATGACGATATTTTCGCCCTCATGCAACCGATCTTCCAAAATCAGCTCCGCCAATTTGTCTTCCACCAATTCGTACAACGCACGTTTCAAAGGACGTGCTCCGTAAACCGGATCGAACCCCGCTTCGGCGATCAACGCTTTGGCGGCCGTCGTCAATTCGGCTTTAATCTCTTTGCTCGCCAATTTCGTTTCAATGTCTTTAAACATAATGCTGACGATCTCTCTCAAACCGTCTTCCGTGAGCGGATTAAAGATGATGATGTCGTCTAAACGGTTCAAAAATTCGGGTTTAAAATAGCCGCGAAGCTCCTTCATCACCTCTTCTTGGCGTTTTTCACCCTCAAACTCCATGATTTTGTTACTCGCAATATTGGACGTTAAAATGATGATCGTATTTTTAAAATCAACCGTGACGCCTTTATTGTCCGTCAAACGTCCTTCATCCAAGACTTGAAGCAAGATGTTAAAAACATCCGGATGCGCTTTTTCAATCTCGTCAAAGAGGACGACGCTGTACGGTTTTCGGCGCACCGCCTCGGTGAGCTGTCCGCCCTCATCGTAACCCACATAACCCGGAGGTGCACCGACCAAACGACTGACGGAATGTTTTTCCATGTATTCGCTCATATCAAACCGAATGAGTGCTTTGGTCGTATCAAATAAAAAGTTTGCCAACGCTTTGGCACTTTGCGTTTTACCCACGCCCGTCGGTCCTAAGAAAAGGAAGCTTCCGATCGGTTTGCTTTGTTCGCTAAGCCCTGCTTTGTTACGTTTAATCGCGCGACCGATCGCTTTAATCGCTTCATCTTGTCCGATAACCTCTTTTTTGAGATACGCTTCGACATGTAAGACTTTCGTCTTTTCGCTTTGAAGCATTTTAGTCACCGGAATACCCGTCCATTTGCTCACGATCGTTGCGATCATCTCTTCATCAACGCTGTTTTTTAGTAGCGTCCCGCTCTCTTGCATCTTTTCCCATTTGGCTTTGAGTTCATCCTCTTTTTTCAAAAGTTCGGGCAACTTGCCGTACTCGATCTCGGCGGCTTTGTTAAACTCACTACGTTTTTTCGCACTCTCCGCTTCGCGTTTGAGAGATTCGGCTTGGCTTTTAATGGAAGCAATGTCGTTAAAAACGCTCTTTTCGTTTTCAAACTGCGCTTCTAAGGCATGCATCTTCTCTTTGGCATCGCCGAGTTCTTTTTCGATGGCATGCAAACGTTCGTCGTTCTTTTTGTTTTTTTCCATCAAAAGTGCCTCTTTTTCAACCATCAGCGTGCTGATCGCGCGTTTAATGCGGCTCAGCTCGGTCGGCTCGCTTTCGATTTGCATTTTAAGCTCGGCTGCGGCTTCGTCGATCAAGTCGATTGCCTTATCGGGTAAAAAACGATCGCTAATATAGCGCGAACTAAGTTTTGCCGCCGCAACCAACGCCGAGTCTTGAATGCTGACGTTATGGTGCGCTTCAAGGTGTTCTTTGATACCGCGTAAAATCTGCAACGCTTCGTTGATGCTCGGCTCATTAACCGTGACGGGTTGAAAACGACGTTGCAATGCCGCATCTTTTTCAAAATACTTGCGGTACTCTTTCAACGTCGTCGCACCGATGGTATGAAGCTCGCCTCTGGCAAGGGCGGGTTTTAAGATATTCGCCGCGTCCATACTGCCTTCGCTCGCACCCGCACCGACGATGGTGTGAATTTCGTCGATAAACAAGATAATATTGCCGTTTTTTTTCACTTCGTCGATGACGGCTTTGAGTCGGTCTTCAAACTCGCCGCGGTATTTTGCTCCGGCGATTAATGCACTCATATCAAGCGCGATCACGCTTTTGTTTTGAAGGCTTAAAGGGACGTCGTTATGGGCGATGCGTAGGGCTAAACCTTCGGCAATCGCCGTTTTACCGGTACCCGGCTCACCGATTAAGATCGGGTTGTTTTTTGTTTTACGGATCAAAATCTGCATCATACGACTGATCTCTTCGTCGCGTCCGATGACCGGATCAAGCTTTCCTTCGCCGGCAAGCTTGGTTAAATTGATGCCGTATTTGTCTAAAGACTCTAACGTGTCGTCGGCACTTTGTTTATCGATCTTTTTACCGCCGCGCAACGCTTCCAAATTTTTTCTAAATTGTAAAAGATCGAGATATTTGCCCAAAATCTTTTTAAAAGGATCGCTATCGACGTTAGCCAAAAGCCACGTATCGACCGATAAATAGCTGTCGCCTTTTTGTTTCATCAAGCCCTCGGCCTTTTGAAGCGTCTCGACTAAGGCTCTTGAAACGACGATCGTCTCCTTCGTTACCGAAGAAGACGTCGGTAATTTTTGAATTTCGCTTTTGACTTCAAGTTCGATAGCACTCTTATCGATGTTCATTTTAGTAAAGACTTGATTGAGAATCGAAGCCGAATTGGTAATCAATCCCCAAAGTACATGTAAAGGGGTTGCCTCTTGATTTTTCGAATGTAAAGATAGGCTAATAGCACTTTCGATCGCTTCGCGCATTTGATTGGTTAGTTGTTCAAAAAGTGAGTTCATCGCATCTCCTTTGATTTTTACGGTATTATATAACTTTAGTCTATCGTTGTCAAGTTTATTTAGCACTAAGGCATTATGTATGATGACTATTTTAGCATTAAATACCGACCTGTCAAACGTTTTAAACCTACCGATCCGCCCTTGGATTTCATAGAAATTTTAGGGAACTTCCACTATAATCAACACTCCAAATATATGCATCTCTTGCTAGGAGTTAAACACACCCTATGAAACATCCATCTTTTGCCGCTCTCGGCTTCACCGCTACGTTTGTAGCCCTCATAACGTTTTTTTCTTCGACACTCTTCGCAGACACTCCCGAAGGAGAAAAAAGTCGCCTTGCATCGCTTGCCAAATTTACGCGTGTTTTGGCTACGATTGAAAAATACTACGTCGACGACCTTAAAATCGACGATATCGTCACAAAAGCGATCGAAGGACTTTTAACCAACCTTGATGCACACTCCTCATACTTAGACGAGAAACATCTTAAAGACCTTAAAATTCAAACCGAAGGCGAATTCGGCGGTTTAGGAATTACCGTCGGTCAAAAAGACGGAGCCTTAACCGTTATCGCTCCGATGGAAGGCACGCCTGCGGATAAAGCAGGAGTCAAAGCCGGAGACATTATTCTAAAAATCAATAAACAATCAACGTTAAATATGACGATTGACGAAGCGGTCAATATCATGAGAGGTAAACCCGGTACCGGTATCGAGCTAACCTTGGTACGCGAAGGCGAGACAAAACCCCTACTGATCTCCATCGTCCGCGATATTATTAAAATCGAATCGGTTTATACCAAAACGGTTGAAAACGAAAACATGCTTTACGTTCGCGTCGTTAACTTCGATAAAAACATCGTAGGCGACGTTCAAGAAGCGATCAACAAAAACAAAAACGTTAAAGGTATTATTTTAGATCTCCGCAACAATCCCGGAGGCCTTCTCAACCAAGCCGTCGGATTGGTAAACCTTTTCGTCGACGAGGGAATCATCGTTTCGCAAAAAGGACGCGTCGAGTCCGAAAACGCCGAGTATAAAGCCAACAAAGCCGATATGATTACTAAAAAACCGTTGGTCGTTCTCGTCAACGGCGGAAGTGCCAGTGCCAGCGAAATCGTCAGCGGTGCATTGCAAGACCACAAACGCGCGGTCATCGTCGGTGAAAAAACGTTCGGTAAAGGTAGTGTTCAAGCCATTCTTCCCGTCGTCGATAACGAAGCGATCCGCTTAACCATCGCACGTTATTACCTCCCAAGCGGTCGTACCATTCAAGCCGAAGGCGTCGTACCGGACATCGTCGTTTATCCCGGAGACGTACCGAATAAAACCAACGAACAAACGCTTAAAGAAAAAGATTTGAAAAAACACCTTGAAGGTGAACTTAAAAAAGTAGACGAAAATAAAACAACCGCGGTCGCGGATACGAAAGAGGCAAAAACAAAAGCGAAGGGCGGTAAGGACTCTAAAGCGACAAATAAAGAGATCGTAACCCAAGAGAATCTGTACAAAGATTTACAACTCAAAAGTGCCGTTGACATTATCAAGGTACTTTCTATTAAAAAATAAGCGAGGAGCTTTCTGTGAACAAAGGTGCGTTAATATACGAAGGTAAAGGTAAAAAACTTTTTGTAACCGATGACGAAAATCTCTTGATTTCCGAGTTTAAAGACGATTTGACGGCATTTAATGCCGAAAAAAGAGGCAATGAAGCAGGAAAAGGCGCACTCAACTGTAAAATCAGTACGCAGTTGTTTCATCTTTTGGAACAACACGGTATCCAAACGCATTTGGTCAAAACGCTTGACGATACGCACCAATTGATTAAAAAAGTTAAAATTATTCCTATCGAAGTGGTCGTCCGTAACATCGCAACCGGTTCATTGGCAAAACGTCTGGGTATCAAAGACGGTACGGTTCTTCCGTTTACCTTGGTAGAATTTTATTATAAAGACGATGCACTCGGCGATCCTATTATCAACGACGAACATTGTTTATTGCTCAATCTCGTCAAAAGCGAATCGGATCTTGAAGAACTCAAACGTTTGGGTCGCGAAATCAACGCAATCATGAAAAGCTTTTTCGCAGAACGCAAACTCAAACTCGTCGATTTTAAAGTCGAATTTGGCGTCGATCAAGAAGGCACGATTCTCCTTGCCGATGAAATCAGCCCCGATAGCTGTCGCTTCTGGGATATGGATACCAACGAAAAACTCGATAAAGATAGATTTAGACAAGGTCTCGGCAGCGTCAAAGTTGCTTACGAAGAGGTTTTAAAACGTATACTCTCGCACTAAATACTGAAGGAAAACGAAACGATGAAAGTTATTGTCAATATTCAACTGAAAAACGGCGTTCTCGACCCGCAAGGAAAAGCCGTCCATCATGCGCTCGCTTCGCTCAAATTTGACGAAGTCGGCGACGTACGTATCGGAAAGCAGATTATTCTCGAGGTTGCGACCGACGATCAAGCCAAGGCAAAAGAACGCGTAACCGTTATGTGTGAAGAACTCTTAGCCAATACGGTTATCGAAAACTATACGATCGAGTTTCCCGCATGTTAGTCGCCGTCGCGGTATTTCCGGGAACCAACTGTGAAATCGATACGAAATATGCATTCGAAAAATTGGGTCAAGAAGTTGTTTTGGTTTTTCATAAAGAGGAAAAATTACCCGAGGGAACCGATCTTGTGGTTCTCCCCGGAGGTTTTAGCTACGGCGATTATTTACGAAGCGCGGCGATTGCCAAATTTTCGCCTATTATGAAAGCCGTAATTGAGTTTGCCCAAAAAGGCGGGAAAGTCCTCGGTATCTGTAACGGATTTCAGATGTTGGTCGAAGCACGCCTTTTGCCCGGAGCGATGAAACGCAATGAAAACGTTCATTTCATTTCGCAATTTCATCATCTCAAAGTCATTGCTAACGACAATACGTTTTTACGAAAATGTTCCGTAGGCGAACTTCTCAATATTCCGATCGCACACGGTGAAGGAAGTTATTACATCGATGAAGCCGGTCTAAAAACGCTTTATGCCAATCATCAAGTTTTATTGACGTATACCGATGAAAACGGCAACACCCAAAACCCGAACGGCTCGGTAGACTCTATCGCCGGCATTTGTAACGAAGCCAAAAACGTTTTCGGTCTCATGCCGCATCCCGAGCGTGCTATTGAGGCGATTTTGGGCTCAGACGACGGCGTTAAAATGCTCCGAGGTTTTCTTGACTAAGCATATACGAAGTTTTCTACTTCCGCTTATCCTTCTTGGTAGCCTCTTCCAAAGCCTTTATGCCGAAGAAGGGGTTTTTGCGGAAACGGCGTCGCGTTCGAAATCGCTGTTCGTCTCGCTAGAAGCCAGCCCTCAAAAAGTCTATATCGGACAAGTTTTTAGCGTTAAAGTCAAAGCTATCGTTGCTAAGAATAAAGTCGATGCGTTAAGTAATACGTTTTCCGAAGGTTCTAACGTCGTAGTACTCAATCCTCAAGCGACATGGGAATCTGCCGGTTCCAATACCTACTATGCCACATTTTTATTTAAAGTGACTTCCAAAAATGCTTCCATGCCGCGACTAAGCGTCTCCGTGATCCAAAATCAAGAAGCTTTGGAAAGTGAAATCATCGGTTTAAACTTACCTTCCGTCGTGCAACTCAAAAACGATCCTCTTTTTTGTAACGTTATCGCCCAATCGTTCAACGTCAATAAGTACAAAACGACGACGTTTGACGCCAAAAACGTCATCGTCGTCATGGAGATTGAAACGAGCGGCGCGAATCTGCAAGATTTTAAACTCGGAGGTATCGCCAAAAGCGGCATCGACTCGTACTCGCAAACCGCTATCGGCGAGAAGATTTATTATTACGCCATTATCCCGAATTACCAACGTGAATTCGAGTTTACTTATTTTGATCTTCCGAGCAATAAATTTCAAAAAATCACGATTCCAGTTATCATCGAAAGCGACGAAGTCAGCACCCAACTTGGACTCAATCCCAAAGAGAGTATTTTCGAATTTTACAAAACGATCGCTTACGGCGTGTTCGCTTTTGTCTTTTTTGTCATTCTTTTGAAAAAGAGACGCTGGTACTATCTAATTCCCGTTTTGATCTTTACGGCACTTTTTTTCTTGGATAAGAACCCTTTAAATAAAGTCAAACTCAAAGCCAACAGTGCTTTAATGATTTTGCCGACCGAACGCTCGACGGTTTTCTTCACGAACGATAAACTCTTGGACGTCGAGAGACTCGGCGATCGCGATAATTACATCAAAATCTTACTTCCCGACGGGAAAATAGGATGGACGCAACGTGAAAATATTACCCAGAATTAGAGCTTTTTTCGTTATGATCGAATTCGTCGTGACCGTTTTGATCACGATCGTTTTAATGTATCTGTTTCAAAACCGTACGCACGGCATTCGAAAAACGTGGGCCAATCTTCAAACCTATTTAATCGGATTTAAAATTATCACCCACGGCGACATTTCGCCTAAGACGACCTTGTTGGTCATGAACCATCAAAGTTTGCTCGACATCGTGACGCTCGAAGCGATTTACCCTAAAAATCTCTGTTGGATCGCTAAAAAAGAGATTGAAGACATTCCTCTTTTTGGGCATATCATTCCCGCCCCTCGTATGATTTCGATCGATCGTAAAGACAAACGTTCGATTATCAAAATGCTGAAAGAAGGCAAAGAACGCGTGAACGAAGGTCGCGTACTTGCGATGTTCCCCGAAGGTACGAGAGGACGCGGCGATAAGCTTTTGAAATTCCAAAGCGGTGCTAAAGCACTCGCGGAAAAATTAGATCTTATCGTGCAACCCGCCGTCATTACGGGAGCGCGCCACGTACTCGACTCGCAAAACTTTATGGCAAACGGCGGAGAAGTACATGTACGTTTTCTCGACCCCATTGATCCGAAAACGGACGAACAATGGTTTGAAAAAATGTACGATGCAATGAACCAAACACTGCAAAGCGATTTAAATCAATCTTTACGTTAAGAGAAACGTCACAAAAGTGGCGTTTTCTTTTTTTATTTTTTGCTACAATTACGCCGTTTTTCGGATTTTTCAAAATACTTTCAAACGTCAAAGTATTTGAAAAAACCCAACAAATACATACATTACAAAGGAACTACGATGTCAAAACACCCTTTTCAAACCGAAGTGACGCAACTGTTGGATCTGATGATTCACTCGCTCTACTCTAACAAAGAGATTTTTTTGCGTGAGCTTGTTTCCAACGCCTCCGACGCACTCGATAAACTGGGCTACCTCACGTTAACCGATGAAACATACAAAGCGCTCTCCTACGTTCCTCGTATCGATATTGCGATCAACAAAGAAGCTAAAACCCTCACTATCAGTGACACGGGTATCGGTATGAACGAAGAGGACTTGGTTGAGAATCTCGGAACCATCGCTAAAAGCGGTACAAAATCCTTTTTACAAAACCTTAGCGGCGACAAGAAAAAAGATTCGAGCCTCATCGGTCAATTCGGTGTCGGTTTTTACTCTGCTTTTATGGTTGCCCATAAAATCGAAGTTTTAAGCAAAAAAGCCGGCGAAGAGAAAGCTTACATGTGGAGCAGCGAAGCCGGAGCCGAATATGAAATCGCCGAAGCGTCCAAAGAGAGCCACGGTACGAGCATCACGCTTTATCTCAAAGACGATGAAGATGAATTTTTAGAGTTTTACCGCATTCAAAACATCATCAAAAAATACTCAAACCACATTCCATTCCCTATTTTTATGGACAAAGAAGAAAAAGAGTATGACGATGAGGGCAAAGAGAAAGGCTCTAAAACCGAAAATGTCCAAATCAACAAAGCCAGTGCGCTGTGGACGATAGCTAAAAGTCAAATTAAGCCTGAAGAGTACAAAGACTTTTACCAACAAATCTCGCACGACAGTTCCGACCCGCAGCTGTGGATTCACACCAAAGCCGAAGGTACACACGAATACACCACTCTCTTTTACATCCCCTCAACACCTCCAATGGATTTGTTCAGAATGGACTACAAACCCGGAGTCAAACTCTACGTCAAACGTGTATTTATCACCGATGATGAAAAAGAACTTTTACCGACCTACCTACGTTTTGTACGTGGTATCATTGATGCGGAAGACTTGCCGCTTAACGTCAGCCGTGAGATTTTACAACAAAACCGAATCCTAGAAGCTATCAAAAAAGCATCTGTGAAAAAAATCTTGAGCGAACTCAAATCTCTTAAAGAAAAAGATGCGGACAAATACCTCGAATTTTACAAAAACTTCGGTCGCGTCATCAAAGAAGGTTTGTACAACGACTGGGAAAACAAAGAAGCCCTTTTGGAACTCGTACTCTTCAAATCCTCTAAACGTGAAGGTTTAGTGAGCCTTAAAGAGTACAAAGAGAGTATGAAAGAAGATCAAAAGAGCATCTACTACATCACGGGTGAAAACGAGAGAATCCTTCGCAATTCACCACTGATTGAGCAGTTTAAAGCCAAAGATATTGAAGTCTTGCTTCTTGATGAAGAAGTCGACGCGATCGTCTTCCCAATGGTAGGCGAATACGATAAAACCCCGATCAAACCGGTCAATAACTCCGACATCGACGAAGAGATCAAAGAAGACAAAGAGAAAATCGAAGAAGATGAGAAAACCTACAAAGAGATCTTGGTCAAAATGAAAGAAATCCTCAAAGACGATGCGAAAGATGTCAAAATCTCTAGCCGTTTGAGCGACTCTCCATCATGCCTCGTGTACGATAAAAACGACCCAGATTTCCAAATGCAGCAGATGCTTAAACAGATGGGACAAGACAATCTCCCAACCGTTAAGCCGATCTTAGAGATCAACCCTGAACATGAGATTTTCAAAAAATTAAGTGCTAAAAGTGATCTTTTAGAGCTGAATGATGTCGCTTTCTTACTTTTAGATCAAGCCAAACTTCAAGAGGGAATGAAGATCGAAGATACCGCAGCGTTTGCTAAACGCCTTAACAAATTCATCGCCAAAGCACTTTAATCTGAAAAGCTTACATGTAAGGATTTTTCCTTACATGTAAAGACGACTAACCTTGCCCTTCATAAGCTACATCAAACCTCCATTTTCGTAAAATAGTACACACAACGTCCAATGTTCGTAGAACTTTCATTGGTTATTGCAGATGGCAAAAATAGCATAAAAAGTTAAAAGTTTAGCTCTGACCCCTTATTTCTTACTTTCATTTGGTTGGAGAAGAAATTTACAGAATTTCTAATGTTGATTTTGAAGATACTACACAATTTACTATTGAGGGAAATGAGTTTATAGTTAAATACAAAATACTGAATTAACTCGAAGAAAGAGAGGATAAGATGTCTGGAGAAGAAGATAAGAGTAAAAAAGTTATTGAGACATTGGTATCATTTATCAAAACAGAACTAAATAAAGGAACAAGTAAAGAACAAATTATTAATCATTTAGTAAATAATGTTGGATTACCAAAAGATGCCATTACAACATTGTTGAATAATGTGAGTACAGAGGAGAAAAAAAGTAGTAGTGGAATTTCAAACATTGTTATAAGTCTTATTAGTATCGTGATTGTATATTTGGGATTGAATGGTCTCTTATGGTTAGGGCAAGAGTTATATCATAAAAATGATGTTAAACAATGCGAACAAATGGAACGAAAAATTAGCCAGCTCAAGCAAGAAACATCTACTTTAGAAAAAGCTCTTCAAATGAGAGAAAGAAAACATAAGGAAATTCTGGCATTACAAAAAGAACTCCAAAATGGAGTAAAAACAAATTATGCAAGATATAGTAGTTTAGTTGATTCATATAATAATGAGACTCCTGAATATACAAGACAGTTAGACACATACAATGCAATGATTAATCAACATAATGAAATTGTTAATAAATATAATAGCTTAGCTAAAAGTGCATATTCCAGATGGTGGTTAATACCTATCCCTATGCCAGGAAGTCATCACCCACAGATTCATTAAATATAAATCAGAAATAAAGGGGACAGAAATAAAGGGGACAGGCTACTTTAATGAAATTCAGGGTACATGGTATAGGGGTCAGAGTTAAACTTTGGGGCTCAGGGGGCAGGGCTAAACTTTTAACTTTTTACATGTAAAGTGTGATTGCCCTTACCGCTTCGGGGTATGCGTGAGCATACTGTTGAATACCTAAGCCAAAACTCTCTAGCATATCTTTCGCTCTTATAAAAAGCGCCGTATCATCCTCGATTTTGGCTAATTCAAAAAGATTTTTTATCATGGTAGAAAGCGGGCTTTTGTAGCTGTTGTCTTCCAAGACGGCTTTGGCACGAAATGCTTTGTCGGAGAGAAACCACGTGCCTTCTTTGTAGAACTTATGTTCAGCTTCATGGCTTAGTTTTTTTGCCACCTCCACGTAACGAGCCTCTTTGGTATGCGCATAACCGCGCATTAAACTTTCAATCACAAAAGCATAGTCTTCTAGCAACGCTTCTACTTTCAAACTGCCACCTAAGACGATTTGATGGTACAAAACACCGTTTACATGTAAAGTCTTGAGAAGCGTGTCTAGCACATTTTTCGCTTTTTCAGTCTTGCCTGCTTCAAAAAGAGCTGTAACCATCAAAGCATTCCAAGCCGTCAAGATTTTCGTGTCAATAAACGGATACGCCACCTTTTGACGCTCCTCCTTTAAAATCGCAATGGCTTCATCCAATCGGGCAGGTTTATCTTTACATGTAAGAATCGGATTGGTGCTCCGGTGCTCAAAATTACCAAACTTGGTGATACCAAAATAGTCCATGACTGCTTTGGCTTCAACCTCACTCAGCCCACCTTTTAAAAGCGCTTCTTTGGCTTCTTTAAATCCAAACACAAAGTATTTGCCCTCTTCCCCTTCTGAGTCCGCATCGCTGGCACTAAGGTAAAGTCCCTCTTTTAAAAAGCGCTCATCCATCGCTTCGATGGTTTTATCGACCACCTCTTGAAAACGACTTTTTTGGGTGAGTTTGAAGAGTTTGGCATAGACTTCTATCAGTTCGGCATTGGTATAAAGCATCTTCTCAAAGTGTGGAATGACCCACGCCTCATCGACGCTATAACGGTAAAATCCACCCTCGATTTGGTCGTTTATGCCTCCATTTGCCATGGCTAAAAGTGCATCTTCGCTCATATACAACGCTTCAAGACTTTTGGTTTTGGCGTAAATATCTAAAAGGGCATTCCATGTGGAAGCATGCGGAAATTTGGGTGCACTTCCGATACCTTTGGAGACATCATCATAACCGGCTTTGACGTTGCTCACAAACGACTCGATGACTTCTTAAGCATCAATAGGCTCTTTTTGCTCAAAACTACGCTCATACTGCTTTATCGCCGCTTCAATGCTTTGCGCACTTTTTTGCACCTCTTCGTACGCATCGTCAAACTTGCCTTTAATAAAACTAATGAGCTCACGAAATCCCATGCGTCCCTGCCCACTTTGCGGCGGCAGATACGTTCCTGCAAAAATGACCTGCCCCGCGGGCGTCATAATGATGCTTAGCGGCCAACCGCCCGCACGTTTGGTGAGAAGATAATGCACGTCTTGGTAGTATTTGTCAAGGTCTGGCATCTCTTCACGATCGACTTTGATACTTACGTATGAGTCATTGAGCACTTTGGCACTCACTTCATCCTCAAAGGTCTCACGCTCCATAACATGACACCAATGACAGGTGCTGTAGCCGATGGAAAGGAAGATCAGTTTGTTTTCCTCTTTGGCTTTGGCAAGTGCTTGATCGTTCCACGCCATCCAGTTCACGGGGTTGTGTGCGTGTTGCAAAAGGTAAGGAGAATCCTCATGTATCAGCGCATTGGTGTGCATCACAGACTCCTAAGGGTTGTAAGGCGTGGGAGTGTAGCCTTTTTGAAGAAGTAATTTCATACCGCCTCGTAGATTGACGACTTTATAGCCTTGCTTGGAAAGCAAGTCGGAAACCGCGCTCGTACGGCTTCCCGTACGACAGATCAATGCGAACTCTTTGTCTTTGCTCACGTATTTGTCGAGTTCTTTTAAAAATGCATCGACGTCGTAACGTCCTTGTTCGTCAAAAAACGTTATCAAAACCGCATCTTTCACGACACCCGTATCTGCCCACTCGGGTTTGGTACGAATATCCACGACCGTTATACCGCTTTTAACGACGGCTTCGTCAACCTCGACGTTTCGTAAGTCTGCAAAAAGAAACGAACTCAGAAAGATTAAGAAGATACCGATTTTACGCATAATAGCTCCTCTGTTTTTAGGAGTTATTTTATCCGTTTAAAGTAAGAGAGGACTTTAAAACTTAATGTACCATTCCCGCTTCAACTAAAAAAGGTGAATGGGTGTAGCTGATCTTTTTAATTTTATCGTATTTAGCATAGGAGAGGTAGAGCGTATCTTTGGCTCTGGTCGTTGCCACGTAAAAAAGGCGACGTTCTTCTTCCAAACTTCCTCCCTTTTGCATCAATTTTCGGTTCGGAAAGCGTCCGTCCATCAAATCGATCACGTAGACTTCTTTAAATTCCAATCCTTTACTGGCATGAATACTCAGCAAATTCACGCCCTCGCCCTCACTCATCTCGTTGCTTCCCAAGGTCAATGCATTTAAAAAACGCTCGCTAGAGGCGTAAGAGCCGGAAAGATCTTTCAGCAAATGCCCCTTGCGAAAGATACGCGAACGTGCTTCGGTTTTTTGTTTTTCATCGACACTGCCGTCTTTTTTAATCGAACGTTTGAGAGCCAAAGTTTCGGCGATCGCGCTGAATACTTCGGAGCTTAAAACGTGATTGATGAGACTTTGCGGCGTTTTAATGCGCGTGGCATGTTTCATAAATTTGTAAAATTGGTATAAAAACTTCGCTCCATCAACGCTCAAACGCGGGTGCTTTAAAATCGGACTGGACAAAAACAGCTCTTCAAAACCCAAATTGTAAAAACGGCTCACGCTACCCAAATCGTAAATCTCGTCAAAAAGCCCTAACTGATGGTTTTTGGGACGTTTCTTAAACAGGTCTTCGACGCCGGATTTGGGATGAAAAAATCCTTCGTAAATATTGCCCTCGCCCAATTTGAAAAGAGCGTCAAAAAGTTCTTTCGAAAGAGAACTTCCCACGCCTCGGGCATACTCAAACGTATGAATAAACGCCATCATGTCTTTAGGATTGACTACGACGCCCACGAGGTCGAGCATCGCTTTGACTTCCGCCGCGTCAAAAAAGCTGATGCCTCCCTTTCGCTTACAGGCGATGCCTTGTTCTCGAAGCGTCGCCTCAATGCCGTCGGCGGTAGAGTTATTTCGGAAAATAACGGCGATCTCCTGCGGAGGATTGGCAGAGTTGCGAATCAGCGAAGCGATGGAGTGGTATTGCGCAAACAATTCATCGTAAATTAGCAACTGCGGTGCTTCAAACGCTCCTTCGCGCGTCACTTCCAAGTGCTTTTCGTAAAGCCTTGGGTTTTGCTCGATGACGCGATTGGCTAAAGAGAGGATTTTATGAGAGGATCGGTAATTTTTATTGAGCGTAAAAACGTTCGCATTGGGATAGCGTGTGGCAAACGAGCCGATAATGTCGATATTGGCACCGTTAAATGCATAAATACTCTGATCGTAATCGCCCACGCAAAACAGCGACTTGGAGCGAAATGCATCGATGAGCGAGCCTTGCAATGTGTTGGTATCTTGGTACTCGTCGATTAAAACTTCTTCAAAGCCGATTAGGTCGCTTTTCTTCAACGCTTCGCGCATCAAAATCAACAAATCGTTAAAATCAACGTATCCGAATTCTTGTTTCAAGGCTTTAAACTCTTCAAAAATATCTTCGTATATGTCGAAAAAAACACCGTGCTCACTGTCGTTTTCTTCGAGCCATTGCGTAAAACTTTGCGTGACGGTACTGTTTTGATAGAGCGAAAAAAGATCGTACAAATAGCCCGCACTGTAGGCTTTAACACCCGACTCGATATGATCGAAGCGTCTTCTCTCCACAATGGTTTTCAATAAAATTTTAAGGTCTTTGGGTTGTTTTAAAACGATGTTGTAGCCCATTTTTTTGAGCAAGCGATAACTGACCGCGTGAAAAGTTCCCGATTCGATTTGCGACGTCGTCGACGTATTGAAAAAAACGCCCACGCGCTCGATCATCTCGGCGGCGGCTTTGTTGGTAAAGGTTAAAAGCAATATTTGAGAAGGGGCAATGCCTCGTCCAAGCAAGTAGGCTAAACGCGCTACGATCGTAGACGTTTTACCCGTTCCGGCACTTGCGATAATAAGATTGTACCCCAACGGAGCGGTTGCGGCACTTTTTTGTTCGGGATTTAAACGGCTTAGAGGCATGGCATTCCTAGAAAAAACATTTGAGGCGAAATTGTAGTCCAACTCACCCAAAATCTAGGTAAAAACGTTTACAAATACCAGTGACGTTGAACCAACTTACCGTCTTTATGCTCGTCGATATAGACTTTTTTCGGCTCGTCTTTGGAAAGCCATAACAGATAGTCCATCGTATCGGTCGTAATTTCGATGCCGTTAGAGCCCTCTTTGTAATTGCCTTTGGAGAGTTGTTCAAACACGCGGGAGAGCACATGATCGGTTCGAGGCAAAGTCAGCTCTTTGAGATTGATCGCATCGTGCATAAATTGATAGATGAGCTTTTTTTGAAGCAGTAGCGTAGCAAAATACGAGCCGCTTTCACGGTACTCTTTCGTGCTGATAAGGTTTTTTGAGATATTGCCTAAAGGATTGATCGAATCGGTCTTAGCACATGCATCGCCGATCATCACCAAAATTTGCTCGTTTTTCTCATTTTTCAAATAACTTTGAGACGCGGCGTCGTTACACACTTTATCGTAATTTTTTGCCTCGTAATCGCGGGTAAGCTCTTTATAGGTGTAAGCATTAGCCATCGTCAACAACAGTCCAAACCATACAATTAAAATTTTCATTGCTGTCCTTTGTAAAAAGTGAGAAGTGCTTCAACTTCGGGAGATTTAATATAGCTTAAAAATAATTCTAAAGAGCTTATAGCTTCTTGCGGATAACCGAGATGAAATTTTGCTTTGGCATATAAAAGGCGAGGAAGCGGCGAACGCGTATCGTACGTGCTTGCTTTTTGCGCCCAGAGAATCGTCTCTTGATACGCGTGAAGATGAAAATAAAACTCCGCTAAAGCATAGGCATTTTTAAAATCGGGTACTTTGGCGAAGGCTTCGCCGAGCTTTCGCTCTTCTTCTAAAGCACGCAAGGCTTCTTCAGACTCTTTTTCGGGTAAAGAAGCTTTGTGAGGCAGACCGCTAACGCCTAAAAAAAGTACCTCTTTGGCTTTGGGTTTGGCAATCTCATTCAACGTTATCGCTTCAATCGGCGGAACGGAAACGGGAGCGATAAGGGGAGTCGTCTCTGCGGGCTTCACAACCGGAGCAACGATGCGAACCTCGATCTTTGAATCGTTAATCCCAAACCAAGCGGGACGATAGAAATACAAGAGTGCCGTCGTGACGCAAAAACTTACTAAACAAAAGCCTAAAATCCGCATCATACGTTTTTTGCGCAATTTGGCACACCGTTTTTCCAAATCCAAGAAGCGATTAGGCGTCATGAATCAATCCTATATCGAGTGCGCTCATCGTTAAAAGACAACGCGACATCTTTCGGTATTTGGCTAAATTGTTTTTATGCGCATAAGCAAGGAGTTTCATCAACGTGTAGCAAAATTTTTTAATCGTACGAAAATTGCCGCGCGTATAACGCGTGATGATTTTGGCTTCGCTTTTAGAAAACATACATGCGATATCGCCGTACGAATGCGACATCAAAAGGGCTTGGATGTAGCGTAACACTTCGTGTTCATCGAGATTTCCGTACTCTATGACCCATTTGGAGCGGGTTTGAAACTGCTTTTTACGCAATAAACGTACACCTTCGTCTTTGTGCATCGCCAAAACAAATTGAAATAGTTTATAATCTCCCAAAATACGAATGAGCTCAAACTGATCGTCGTTCAAGAGTTGCGCCTCGTCGATAAAAATCGTACATCGTAATCCGACGAAAGCTTCGAAAAGCTCTTCAAGCATCTCGCCTTGCGTCTTATGCGGTAAAAATTCCATACCGCGTACCTCGTAAAGCTGCTTAAATAAATCTTTAGGTTCAAAAAACGGATGATCGATAAAAACGGTTAGCGAACGTACTGCCGTAGCATGATGCATAAAGCGCATCATATGGCTTTTCCCGACACCCGGGTCGCCGACGATAAAAATCAACGGTACGGACTCGTCTCCGATGCCCTCTTGAAGTTTTTTACGTGCAATTTCGGCACTGATACTGTCAAAATAAAACGACGGATCGATAGCGTCTTTAAAAAGTTCTTTGGCAGCTTCAAATTCACGCATTAAAAATTAATTCCGTTTTCTTCAGGGATGAGTGAACGCTTAGGCAAAGGCGGTGCAAGATTCAGCTGTTGAGACTGTTGCTGTTTAGGAGCGGCATTTTGCTGTTGTTGCTGAAACACACCCTCTTTTTTGATCGCTTCGACGATCTCTTGGGTGGTTGGATTGGTTTTGACGGTCAGCTCTTTAATAAAAACCGAATCGATCGTTAAATTGTGCGTTTTTTTGGCATACGCGATCAACGTCGCTTTTAAAAGCTCTTTCCCGCGCGAAGTGACCAAATCTTCGGCATAGTAGCTACCGATAACGATGTTCAGCGCGTCAATGGCTTTGTATTCGTTTTTCTTAATGTCGTTTCCTTCAAAAATAAGCCCGAGCGTTACTTCCACGGGTTTTTTATCGGATCTGGCAAAAACGTTGGCTTTAAAATGCTCAATTGCCAACGTCTCTGCAAAAAGGCTGACATGTAAGAGTAAAAATGCGATGAAAATGCGTCTCATAGGAGCCTTTGTTATACGGATGTGTCGAGTACGCTCCCGCCAAGTTCGGCAATACGCGCGTCGACTTTTTCGAGTGCTTTTTGCATCGTAGTATAACTAATTTCAGGTAATTTTTCACCCCACATATCTTCTGCCTGCGCAAAACCTCGAAGCATTCCCTCGCGACCTGCTTGGAGTTTTTCAAGGTCATCCCCTGCACCGTTGACCACAAAATCAGCAATGCGCTCACTGGTTTGGGTAATGCCAAAAAATCCATCTTCAGAGACTAACGCAGCAGCTTCATCTTGCGTTAAATCGGCTATGGGTGTACCCGTGTAGCCAATGTCGGCGAGGCTAAACGTGTTAGCTTGCTCGCCAAACGTGGTGCTTGACTGCGCCATCATCTGCTTTTGATACGCAGCCAAATACGCATTAACGATCTCTTTACCGCTTAGCTTATTGTCCTGCGCATCACTTAAACTAATCGACGATTTCGTACCGTACGTCGTCGTAGACGTACTCTCGTAATTGACATTCAGTTCCATAAGTTGCCCCCTTGTGGTTTACATGTAAATCGTCAAAATTCATCAAAAAGTGAATCGCTCTTTACTTCTTCTATTTTTAAGATGTCCGATTTTTGGTAAAACTCCCCTACTTTGGGGGAAACTTGCACACATCGTGTCAAATGTTCATAAAAACGTTGGTAGTGATAGTCGAGCAAAAGCTGTTTGGGATAACGAGCACGAGAAATCGCCACATAAAACTGGCTTTTCTCAAAGATGTTATTGATGTTGCACACGAGTGAGTCGATGCTCATGCCTTGGCTTTTATGAATGGTGATGGCATACGCCAGTTTGAGGGGGAACTGCTCGATGGAAACGAGCGGTTTTTCTTTGACCTCTCCGTCCATCACAACATTTTCGTGCAACGTGTACTCTTGACGCTCCACTTTCACCCACTCGCCCGCTTTTTCTACGATGACCTCATTTTCATCAATCGCTTTAATGATACCTCGTTCGCCATTGTAGTATTTGCCCCATTTGTTGGTGCAAAAAAGCACCTTTGCGCCCACTTTCAACGTCAAGTCCACAGGAATAGGAAGCGCGTTTTTCCACCCTTCGATCTTGTTTACATGTAAAGACTGCTCGTGTACTTTTTCTTTCGCTTTCAGCACGATAGGCTCACTCTCGATCTGTGCCAATTTTTGAATGTTGAGCATCTCGGCTTCTTTGTTTCTGCCAAACAAAACAGTCGGATCATTGTCCCACACACCTACATTGGCACGCAACGCTTCAAGGTATGCGATGGTATCGTTTTCCAAAATGCCTCGTCGTATCTTGCCAAGGTGCTCAAAAAATTGCACATCGTGTGTACGCTTCGTGATAGTAAGCTCCACGACCACTGGCTCAAAAGCATTCCACGAACTGCTCTCAAACGCGTACTCAAACCCACCCCATAAGCTATCGTTTTTGCCTTTTGAAACGGGAGGAAGCTGGAAAAAATCACCCACAAAAAGCACACTTCCCTCAAACCCAGCATTTCTCAAACGATAATAAATCATATCGAGCAGATCCGCCGAAACCATACTAATCTCATCAATGACCAACAAATCGCAGCGAGTCAACACTTTTTTGATCTCAACAAGCCTTGCTTTGGCATAACGGTCATGGCGTGTCAACTCATCGAGATGGTTGCAGATACCAAACGCAAAAAAGCTGTGCAAGGTTTGCCCGCCTACATTGACCGCACTGACACCTGTACTGCCAAGAACGACCACTTGTTTGCCGACTTTTCGTAGCTCAGTTACCACTTCACCGACCAGATAACTCTTACCCACTCCCGCACCGCCTGTGAGCAGAACATTCTCTTTTTTTAAAATGTCGATGAGTTTTTGTGCTACGTTCAAAGAGGCTTCCTAAGTTGTTTTTGGTATTATAGCATTAAGAAAATTCAAGGCTTCACATATGTCATTACGAAATATTTTTCTTTTTACATGTACACTCTTTTTTCTCAGCGGTTGTACACCCAAAGAGCCGACACCTCAAGCGGTCATAGCTCAAAATGCGGCTTCCAATGCGATGCTTTTGTACCCGCAAAAAGTGGATTTTTTAGCGCAAAATATCTCGCCGCAAAAAGTCGCACAAGATGACTTTACCTACCGCTACTACAGCCCTTGGTTTCGAACGCATGTGAGCCACGACAAAGAAGACGCGCTGTGGGCAAACACATCGTATGGACTGAAAAATCGCTACTATGGCGAGAACTTACAGCTCATCGACGGCGATGAGATCGATGCGATCATCAAAAGTACCAACAAAGAGGCGTATGGAAGCATCAATGCCCATGCAATTATGATCCAAAATGCGCAGATGCGCAACCTTCCCACCGAAAAGCCTTTTTTCAAAAAAACGACTTTACCGAAAGAGGGTTACCCGTTTGATTACTTGCAAACCTCACGCATTCACATCGCAGAACCCATCATCATCTCGCACTACAGTCAAGACGGCGCTTGGGCATTTGTGGAGAGCTCGTTTGCTTCAGGGTGGATTCCAACGAATAGTTTTGTGCTCGTAAGCGCGCCAGAGCGAACGGAGTTTATCAACGCGACCAAAATCGCTATCGTCAAAGACAATATCCCTCTTTACAATCACCAGCAACGCTTCATCACCTACGCTAAAATAGGCGCTATCTTGCCCATCGTGCCACGTGAGGACAATGACTTTTTTCACGCTTACATGTACACGCGCGATGCCGATTTTAAGGCGCAAAAATTAGAACTGCGCATTCCCAAAAGTTTTGCTCAAATCGTACCGATTGATTTTACAAAAGAAAATCTCAGCCAAATTGGCGACGCACTTTTGGGCGAAAAATACGGCTGGGGCGGATACCTCGCAAACCGTGACTGCTCCGCTATGACGCGCGACTTCCTCTCCCCTTTTGGGATATGGATACCCAGAAATTCAGCCGCACAAAAAAGTTTTGGCGAATACGTGTCACTCAAAGATCTAACACCGAAGGAAAAAGAAGCGATGATACTCAAAAACGGCATAGCCTTTTTAAGCCTGATCTACCTCAAAGGTCACATTATGCTCTATGCGGGCGAGTATGAGGGCAAAGCACTTGTCATGCAAAACATCTGGGGCGTACGAACGATGGAGGACGGCAAAGAGGGTCGCAATGTCATCGGCAAAGCCATCATTTCTGACCTTTATGTCGGTGCCAATCAGCCCAATGTTCCTGAACAAGGACTGCTCATCAACCGCGTTGAGGGCATTACCATCAAACCCGCCAATCCAAAAAGTAACAACCTTGTGCAAAAATACCCCAGTGTGAAAGTCATCAAGGACAATACTGTCTTTTTTATGGATGGAAGCACCCTACCGTATGATGACAAAAAAGTCAAAAGCTTTGATCAGTTGCTCGAAAATGCGGACATCGAAGATATGTTTAGCCAAAAATACCCCGCTTTTGCGCCCATCACAGCTCCCGCGCTCAACGATGACCCGGGGCGTTTTCGCAATGATGCTTTTTTGAAAAAACTCTACGGAACGAGCAAAAGTGAGATCGAAAAGAACCTCACAACGGTCAATTGGCTTCCCAACCACGGTGGCAAAAAACTGCAATTTAACAAAAATGAAAACGCAGCCGTACAGCTTCAAAAAGTCTCTGATGAGCTGGACAAGCTTCCTGAAGAGTACATGAAGTACCTCAAAAAAGTAGACGGCACCTACTACTTTCGCAAAATCGCCAAAACCGAACGCCTCAGTGCCCACAGCTACGGCATTGCCATAGACCTAGACACCCACTACTCTCGCTACTGGCAGTGGGACAAAACGCACAATTTTCACAATGAATTCCCCAAAGAAATTGTCGATATTTTTGAAAAACACGGCTTCGTCTGGGGCGGCAGATGGTACCACTACGACACGATGCACTTTGAGTATCGACCTGAGTTGTTTGAAAGCATTGACTAGAGAGCTTTGTCACGCAAAGCTCTTATTTCGTAAAACCGCACGCCTTTACGTCTTTATCTTCTTCTTTCACAATCGCTTGCGCGGCTATGACTGTTTGACCGTTAAATGTCAATGACGGGCTTCCGTGTAACTTCCAGCCATTATTTAAAAACTCCGTAACTCTTGCGCAAAAGGTTGAGTCATCAGGTCCTGTGATCAGTTTGTATTGCATTTTTTCTCCTTTAAATCTTTACATGTAAACGTATTTTAGTCTGTTTCGTCTAAAATATTGACAATAAGCTTTACCATCAACTCTTTTTGACTTGGCTCACTTGCGGCGACTAAAAGAGCAAGAGAGACCAGAGCATTATCGTTGATTTTAGGCTCTCCGTTTGGCTTGTAAGCGATGCCATTTTTATGTAAAAAGAGGATGAACAAAAACGAGCCAATGCGTTTATTGCCATCGGAAAATGCATGGTCTTTGATGACATAGTAGAGCAGATTTGCCGCTTTTTCTTCGATGCTTGGAAGTAGATCAACTCCGCCAAACGTTTGATAAATATTGAGCAGTGCGCTTTGAAATTCACCCGCTTTTTCATTGCCGAAAAGCTCTGTCGCATCGCCTTTTGCCATTAGGTCTTTTTTGAGTGCTTTGATGGCACTCTTGGCTTCATCGTAGTCTAAAATAAACCGTTGATGTAGCGTGCCTTGTAATGCATGAAGAGCGTCTGCGTCATAACCCTGAAGCAATGCCCACGTTTTGGCATAATTGTTGATGATGTCAAACAAACCTTTGGCTTCATTACTGCTGAGTTCTTTGGTTTCAATGCTTTTGCGCACCAACTCCATCGTGGCGGTGAGTTCACTTAAACTTTGAGCATTGATGCGTTGGTGATTGAGGGCATAGCCTTTGATGAGATAATCTTTGAGGACTTTACTTGCCCAAATGCGAAACTGCGTTGCATTTTTAGAATTAACTCTGTATCCAACAGAGAGCACAGCATCTAAATTATAAAACGATGTTTCGTATGTTTTTCCATCGCTCGCAGTATATTCCAAAATGGAATGAACTGAATTTTTATCCAATTCTCCTGATTTAAAGATATTACTTAAATGCTTTGATATGGCTGGTTGCTTAGTACCAAACAGCTCAGCCATCTGAGCTTGATTCAGCCAAAGAGTCTCATGCTCCAAAGTAACTTCCAAACTCACATGCCCTTGCTCATCGGTATAAAGAATGACGTTTTGATGCTTCATAATCTTTTCCCTTTTTACATGTAAAACTTTACGCTCATTCTAGCTTGATTTAGTCTAACATTTCAAAAATATTTCACGATGAAATAAGACTTTACATGCAAACAACTTTCAAATTCCTAGATGTAGATCAAGGTTTTTTTGTTTTAAATGGGATAAAATTGCTCTCATATAAAATACGAGAAAGGATTGACATGATTTTTACGGCGAAAATTGACAAGACAGCTCTTAAAGGAACTCCTGTAAAGTTGGAGGGGAAATATCAAGAGGTGGGAAACTATGCGCCTTTGGTGAAAGTAACGACGCCTGATTTGCAGGAGAAAACCATCGGCGGCGAGAGCAACAAAGCTCAACTCATCATCGCAGTGCCTTCTTTAGACACGCCTGTATGCGACGCCGAAGCGAGACGTTTTAACCAAGAAGTGGCGAAGCATGAGAACATTGACGTGACGATTGTTTCGATGGACTTACCGTTTGCGGCGGCGAAGTTTTGCAATGTTGCTGGCATCGAAAATCTCACCGTAGGCAGTGACTTTAGAGACAAAGCGTTCGCACGTGCGTACGGCATGCTTATCAGTGATGGAGCACTTCAAGGGTTATGTGCACGCGCCCTTTTTGTGATCAGCAAAGACGGCAAGATCGTTTACAAACAGGTGGTTCCTGAGATTACCGAAGAGCCTAATTATGACGAAGCGCTAACTGCCGCTATCGATGCAGCCAATAGGGGGGTCTAGTTGTTGTGGTTTTTGTCAGTAGTTTAACCCCACCAGAGCCGCCTAAAACGACGGCATTTCAGAACTTAATAGCCCAACCGCACCGCATCTTTTTCTTTGCGGGCGTGATGCAAGGGCTTTTATTTGTGTCGCTTTTAGGATTCGTATATACGGGGCTTTTAAGCTTACATGTAAGCCTTGGACTTTACCATGCGTACGCGATGGCATTTGTCATTTTTACGCAATTTTTTGCAGGGTTTTTACTGACGGTATTTCCTCGTTATTTAGCACGTCCTTCGGTTGCGCAAAAGACGTATATGCCGATTGTTTGGCTGATTAACGGCGGTGGGCTACTGTTCATCGCGATTTCATTGTTTTCCCAAAAAGCGACGCTTCTTCCGATGGCGTTTATTTTCGTCGGATACTGCCTCCTTTTTAAGACGCTTTGGCAGATGCAAAAAGCAAGTCAAGTCTCCGCTAAAAAAGATACGACGTGGATGCTCGTCGCGTTTGCATTCGGTATGCTCTCACAACTCTTGTTTTTCGCTGACTTCTTCGTCGACGTCTACCATTTTGCGTTAGGAAGCGGATTTTACCTTTACCTCTTTTTGATCGTTTTGATCGTTTCGCAAAAAATGATGCCGTTTTTTACGTCCAATACGGTTGTCGGCTACACGATCAACAAAAGCAAATATTTCGTAGAGAGCGTCTTTGCCGCATTGATGCTTAAAGTGCTTTTGGAAGGATGCGAGCTCAACGCTTTTGTAGCGGATAGTGCGTTATTTGCTATCGTGACCTACGAACTTTTGAAATGGCGTTTGCCTTTTAGCAAAGCTCCGGCAATTTTATGGGTACTGTTTCTCTCGATTTGGTGGGTTCCCGTTGCTTTTGCGCTTTTCGTCGTACACGATTTTAGCGCACTCTTAAGTGCTTCGATTTACGTCGAAAAAGCACCGCTTCATGCTTTGGCACTGGGGTATTTTACCACTGTTTTGATCGGCTTTGGAACCCGCGTTATTTTGGGGCATTCGGGACATACGCCCAAAGCGGATGCGTATGCGATAACGCTTTTTGGATTGATTCAAGCGATGACGCTTTTACGGATTTTGGCGGGTATCTTTCCGCAGATAGGTTACATGCACGCCATTTTAACGGTTGCCGGTTTGTGGATACTGATTTTTGGACTATGGGCAAAGCGGTATATTAAGATTTTATTCGAGAAGTAGGCGCATTCGCCTACTTCCAAGCACGATTATTGCTCGACTTCAAAACCCGCTTCGTCGATCGCTTTTTCAAACACGCTGACGTCGATCGGTGCATCGTATTCGATGATGGTTTTTCCGCTGGCTAGATCGACATCGACTTTGCTCACACCTTTGATCGCCTCCAACACGCCTTTGACGCTTTTGACGCATCCCATACAACTCATGCCTTTGACCGTTAAGGTTATATTTGCCATAGATTTTCCTTTGATTAAAGTTTAATTTTCCAACGTCGAAGTAGGAGCGAATTGCTCACAACCGATACCGAACTCATCGCCATTGCCGCACCTGCGACGACGGGACTCAGCATTCCTAAAAAGGCGAGCGGGATCGCTAGGGTATTATACACAAATGCCAAGAAAAGGTTTTGTTTAATTTTTGACATCGTAGCATGAGAGAGATCAATCGCATGTAAAACGTTCATCGGATCGTTTTTCGTCAAAATAAGGTCTGCACTCTCGATGGCAATGTCCGAGCCTTGCGCCATCGCTACGGCAACGTCGGAAAGTGCAAGTGCGGGCGCATCGTTGATGCCATCTCCCACCATACAGACAAATGCGTTTTGCGCTTTGAGCTCAGCGATTTTATCGGCTTTTTGATGCGGTAACACTTCGGCGAAAACATGCGAAATCCCTAAACGCTCGGCGATCGCGTGTGCGCTAGCTTCATGATCGCCCGTGAGCATATAAACGTCGATATTTCGCTCGCGTAGTTTAGCAATCGCCTCTTTGGCACTTTCGCGAAGCGTATCGGAAATGACGATATAGCCTAAAATGCTCTCTTTTGTGCCAAGTGCTACGATGCTGTTGCCCTCTTCTACGTAAGGTCTAATCTTTTTGCTCACGTCGCATCCGCTCATTTGCGCGACGAAGTGAAGCGACCCCGCGTAATAAAGCACGCCCCCGATAATGCCCGAAATTCCCTGCCCCGAATAATTGTGAAAATCGCTCATCGCTTGTTTTGAAGACGCGGCGGCGGTAACGATCGCTTTGGCAAGCGGATGGTTTGAGCCCTCTTCCAACGCCGCACAAAGCGTTAAAATTTCCTCTTGACTCGCATTATCGTGTGCAACGACGGCATTGACTTTAACGTCGCCGTAGGTCAAGGTTCCCGTTTTATCAAAAACCACCGCCGTGATTTTGCCGATGTTTTCAAGCACTTCGGCATTTTTGATGAGAATGCCCTCGCCGGCTCCGCGCCCTACGCCGACCATGATTGCCGTGGGCGTCGCAAGCCCTAAAGCGCACGGACACGCGATGACTAAAACCGCTACGGCGTTAATCAGCGCATTTTCAAATCCCGCTCCCAACATCCACCACGCGATAAACGTGATTGCGGCGACGCTTACGACGACGGGAACAAAAATACCCGAAATCCTGTCGGCAAGACGTTGAATAGGAGCCTTAGAACCTTGCGCCTCTTCGATGAGTTTGACTACCGAAGCTAAAAAGGTGCCAGATCCCACTTGGGTCGCCTGGCATTTGAGCATACCGTCCGTATTTTTCGTCGCACCCACGACTTTATCGCCTTTGGCTTTGAGAACGGGAAGGCTCTCTCCCGTCATCATCGACTCGTCTACCACGCTATGCCCTTCCAAAACGATACCGTCGGTGGGAATGCCCTCTCCCGCTTTGACGACGAAAATATCGCCGACATGTAAGCTCTCGATACTCACCTCTTGAAACTTTCCCTCTTTTTCGACAAAAGCAGTTTTTGGCTGAAGATGAAGGAGCTTTTGGATGGCAAATCCCGTTTTCGCTTTCGCGCGAAGTTCTAAGAGTTTTCCTAAAAGTACCAACGTAATAACCGATGCGGAAGCTTCAAAATACACATGCCCCGAAAGCCCTAAAACCATTACGCCAAGGCTTAAAAGATACGCAGCACTCGTGCCTAAGACGACCAAAACGTCCATATTGGCACCCCCGCCCGCCAAACTTTTGTAAGCACCTTTGTAAAACTTTGCTCCGGCGTAAAACTGTACGACGCTCGCTAAAAGAAGCTGTAAAAAGGGCGGCATATGCCAAAGATGATAACCCGTGAGCATAAAAAGCATTTCGATAAAAAACGGCAACGTCAGCAGTGCCGCAATACAAAATTGAATCAAGAGCTTGCGGTACTCCTGCTCTTTTTCCAAGCTTTTTTGCTCCGGATCGACTTTTTCGAGTTCACTCGCTTGAAAACCTGTTTTTTCGATGGTTTGGATGATGTGTTCTAACGTAATATCGGGATTGGAAGAGGTGACGTGAGCACTCTCGGCGGCAAGATTGACGTTGGCGTTTACGCCCTCTATTTTGTTTAATATACGTTCAATTCGCGCCGAACATGCCGCACACGTCATGCCTTTCACGTCAAGGTCAAACTGCTTTTCGGACATTTTTTATCCTTGTTTTTTGTGACATTCTAACGCTTCAAGGCTTTTGCGAAGATAAACGAAAAACCTTACATGTCAGTTTCTTGCTCGTCTTGCTTATCTTCCAAAAGTTCGACGGTTTCGACTTCGGGATTGAAATCTTGATAGTCGATCTTGGCGTCTTTGAGGTTTTTCGTCGCTTTTGCACCGAGTCGTTTGAGGTTTTCAACCCTGCTCATAATATTGCCCGAACCTTCGGTGAGTTGTTTGTGCGCGATGTCGTAGCTGTTGTTAAGGGTTTGAATTTGCGCACCTACCCGCCTAAAGTTTTCGGCAAAACCGACCATTTTATCGTACATTTTTCCCGCTTCGTCAAAGAGTTTTGAAGCAAGCGTACTGGACTGTTCGCTTTGCCAGTAGAGATAAATCGTACGCAACGAAACGGTCAGCGTGGAAGGGTTGACGATAGCGATATGCTTACGCAAAGCATACTCGTACAGTTTCGGATCTTCGCTCACGGCTACCGAAAATGCCCCTTCGATAGGCACGAACATAAAGACGTATTGAAGCGTACCTTGTTGGTAATGCGCGTAATCTTTGGAATCCAGCGTATCGACATGTTCGCGAAACGCCGCCGTTAACGTTTTGGCGGCATAACGTTTCTCTTCGTCGCTCTCGGCGCGCACGTATTCGTCGTAACTGTTGAGTGAAACTTTCGAATCGATAATGATCGTTCTTGCTTGCGGTAACTTGATAATCACGTCGGGGCGTTTGGTGCGTCCCTCTTCGTCTTTATAACTCTCTTGCGTTTCGTAATGCACCCCTTTTAGAAGCCCCGAATACTCCAAAACGCTCTCCAAAATCATCTCGCCCCAGCTACCCTGACTCTGCTTTTTACCTTTGAGTGCTTTAGTCAGGTTTTCCGCCTCTTTGGAGATATTGATCCCCGCGCGCGCCACGAGTTCGATCTCTTTGGAGAGTTCGGCAAATTTTTTCGTACTGTGCTCTTGAGACGTTTCCACACTCTTTTTAAAGGTCTCTAAATTTTCTTTAAACGGTTTCAAAAGCGTTTCAAGCGACTTGGTCGATGTTTCATCCAATTTTTGGAGCTTTTTCTCCAAGTGTTGTTCCATAATGGCGTTAAGTTTGAGCTCCAACTTTTGGCTTTGCTCCTCCAAATCGGCTTTTAACGCGGCATTGCCCTCTTTTTGGGCGACGAGTTCGGCTTCCAATTTGGCTTTTTGAACGCTGAGCTCCATATTTTCGCTTTGAAGCGTCGTACAAAAGCTACGCAATTCGCCAAGTTCCCTCGCTTTATCCCGAAACGAAGCGTACAGCCAAAGCGCCGTCGCAATCATCCACACGCCGATACCGACGAACAAAGCTATCGTTTGTATTTCAAAAGACATATCGCACTCCTAAAAAACGTACATGTAAGAAAATTAATTGATGTAGATCGTATCCAAAATCTGGTTTTTAAAACGGATATTTTCCAAATTTTGCTTCAAAACGCGGTTCTCTTCCTTGAGAATCGAATACTCGCCGTAGAGTTTATTAATATCGCGGCTCATATAGTAGATTTGGTTTTTGATATAAATTTTCGGCAAAATCAATAAGAAAGCGACGCCGATGACCATATAGACCAGTAACAAAAAGCGAAAATCGAGATTTTTTTCGACCCTCTGCTCTGCGTCGTATTGATCGAGTAGCTGATTTTTATCGTCCATTAGGCTCTTCTTATCTCAAAAATTCGAAGTTTTGCACTGCGACTTCTGGGATTTTTCTTCAACTCCGCGGCACTCGCTTCTATCGGCTTTTTGCTCAGGAGTTTTCCGATAGCATGGTTATTACCGCACATACATCGCATGACTTCGGGTGGGCAAATACAGTTTTGACTCCACAGTTTAAACGTTTGCTTGACGATACGATCTTCCAAAGAGTGAAACGAAATAATCCCCACGATGCAATGTTCAAGATCGGCATTTTTGATACTTTCTAAAAGCGTGCTCAAAACGCCCAGCTCGTTATTGACTTCGATGCGAATCGCTTGAAACAGAAGCGTCGAGGGATGAATTTTCTTCTTGCCGCCGACTTTTTCGGCAATTTTGGAGAGTTCTTTGGCACTCTTTATCGGTGCTTTTGCCCTTGCGTCGCAAATGAGTTGCGCCAATTTTTTATACTCGTGAATCTCACCGTACTCGCGTAAAATAAACTCCAGCGCATCTTGGTCGTAACGGTTGATCACGTCGTAAGCGCTGAGTTCTTGCTCGGGATTCATACGCATATCCAACACGTCCGAATCAAAGGCGAAACCACGCTCTTTTTTATCAAGCTGTAAAGACGAAACGCCGATATCGGCGAGGATTCCTCGAAGAGGAAGGTGTCGGTATTTCGCGATCACGTTGGAAAAATTATCGTGTTCAAACTGTACGCGTTCTCCAAAACGTTCCAAACGTTTTTGACTAAAACGTAACGCTTCTGCGTCTTGATCGCAACCGATGAGTTTAATATTCGGATTTTGCTCCAAAAGGGCTTCGCTGTGACCGCCGTATCCAAGCGTGCAATCCACGATAACACCCTCGTCAATGCCTTGAAAAGCTGCTTTGACTTCGTTTAAAAGTACGGGGATGTGGGGAATATTCACGCAAAATCCTTCTTAAAAATAAGGGGCGTATTATAGCGCATCTAGACTTACAATCGCCTCATACGCGGCATCCATCATCGTCTCGATCTCTTCACATGTGATCACATAAGGAGGCATAAAATAGACCACGTTACCGAGCGGACGTAAAATAACCCCTTTGCTTAAGGCATATTGAAAAATTTTCAAATTAACGCGAAACGAAACGGGATAGGTTTTAAGCTCGACTGCGGCAATCATGCCCGTTTGACGCACACTTTTGACATTACCCAGCGTTTTAAAACGCTCAAGGCGTTGCGCGATAAAAGCAATTTTTTCGTGATTTTTTTCCAGCACCGCTTCGTTTTCAAACAGGTCCAAGACCGCATTTGCGGCACTGCATGCGATCGGATTGCCCGTGTAGCTGTGCGAATGTAAAAAGGCTTTGAATTCGGTGTAATCGCAATAAAACGCATCGTACACTTTTTGGGTCGTCAAAACCACCGAAAGCGGTAAATATCCACCCGTAAGGCCTTTGGACAAGGTCATAAAATCAGGACTAACGCCGGCATGCTCACACGCAAACATTTTACCCGTTCGACCGAAACCAACCGCGATTTCATCGGCAATAAGATGAATATCGTAGCGATCACACAGTTTGCGGGCAAGCGCAATGTAAAGCGGATGGTACATGTGCATATAACCGGAACATTGAATCAACGGCTCGATAATAAAAGCGGAGATTTCCGAGCCCTTCTCTTTGAAAATAGCTTCCAATCCCGATGCGGCTTCACGAGCCGCCTCTTCGCTTTGATCTTTGGGAACGGGTGCTTGTAACGTCGGTATTAAAATATCTTCGTAAATCTCCTTATACAACGCAACGTCGCCCACGGAAAGCGCACCGATCGTCTCTCCGTGATAACTGTTTTGCAAAGAAACGAAAAAAGGACGCTTTTGTCCTTTATTTTGATGGTATTGGAAGCTCATTTTCAAAGCGACTTCGATCGCGCTCGAGCCGTTATCTGCGTAAAAACACTTTTCCAAACCCAAAGGGGCAAGCCGACACAAGCGTTCGGAAAGTCGAATAATGGGTTCGTGCGTAAATCCGGCAAAAATGACGTGTTCCAACGTGTCGATTTGCTCTTTAACTTTTTGGTTGATATAGGGGTGTGCATGACCGAAAAGATTGACCCACCACGAACTAACGCCGTCGATATAACGGTTGTTATTAAAATCGGTTAAATAGACGCCTTTGCCGCTTTTAATCGGAATTAACGGAAGCGTTTCATGGTCTTTCATTTGAGTGCAAGGATGCCAAATATGCTTTAAATCGGCATCGATTAACGTTTGTGGATTCATGATACTTTTTGACCTTTTTGTTAGGAGGATTCTTTGAATTTATCGTTATTTAATAACTATATGGATAGAATTATATCAAAATACACCGTTCTTAAAGGGCTTGAATGATTACGTGGATGCAACGTCATAAAAAATACTTGGTCGTTACGATTTGGATCAGTACGATCGCTTTCGTAGGAGCCGGTTTTGTAGGCTGGGGTGCTTACGATTTAAATAAAGACCGTGCGGCGTCCGTAGCAAAAGTAGGTCACCGTTCCATCTCCGTACAAGAATTTCAATCCGCATATGCCAACCACTTCGCGCTGTACAACAACCTTCTAGGCGGCAAACTCACCCAAGAACAAGCCGAGCAAATGGGCCTTGATAAAATCGTAATGCAAAATCTTATCAATCAATCGCTGATGCTTAATTATGCCGATGAAATAGGACTTTTAGCGACAAAAGAAGACGTCAAGGAACGCTTAGTTAACACGCCGAATTTTCAAAACAACGGTACGTTTAGCAAAGAGCTTTACTACTCGATTTTAAAAGCCAACCGTATCAACCCGAGCGACTACGAAAAAAGCTTGGAAAAAGAGATTTTATACGCCAAGTTGGAAAAAGCGTTTAAGCTTCCCGCCGCTCAAAAAGAGATCGAGCTTTTTACGTCGGCATTTTTTATGGAAGATCGCCTATCCGTCGCATCCGTGACGCTAGAACCCAACGAAGTCAACGTGAACGAAGAGCAGATTAAAACCTATTGGGACGCGCACAAATCAAACTACCTCACGAAAAAAAGCTACGTGATCGATCTGATTACGATCGCTTCTTCGGATGCCAAAGTCGATCCGAAAGAGTTGGAAGAGTTTTACGCGCAAGAAAAACATAATTACACGCATCCAGACGGTAAATTGATGAGCTTTGACGAGGCGAAAGACGCGCTTTTAAAAGATTTCAAACTCAAAGGCGATAAGAAAACGGCACTCGAAACGTATTTGGCATTTAAAAAAGGCGAAACCAACGCTACGGAAACAAAAACGATCTACGACGACGATGCAACGTTTCCGGTCGATAAAATCCAAACGGCGGCAAAAGACGAAGTGTTAAAACCGTTCATCGTGGATAATCGCTACGTCGTCGTCAAAGTCAAAGAAATCAAATTCCCGGAACCCATGCCTTACGAATTGGCTAAAAAAGAAGCCGCTAAAAACCTTCTCGACGAACTCAAATCGGCGGCATTGGAGAAAAAAGCACAAGCCAGACTCGATACGTTTAACGGTACCGACATCGGCTTTGTTAGTCGTGACAGCGTGAAGTCGATTGCGGGACTTAGCGAAGCGAAAAGTACCGAATTTTTAAGTCACGTTTTTGATAACACGGCTAAAAAAGGTTATCAAGTTATTGACGGGAAAGCCATTGTTTACGAGATTTTGGAACAAAAGTTGCTTAATAATGACAAAGCTAAGCAATACGTTAGTATGATTAGCGAAAATGTGGCACAAGCAAAGCAAACTGACTTGAATCAAAATCTGATTAAAAAGCTTGCGACGATTTATCCGATCGAGCAATATTATAAAGGAAAATAGTTGAGCACTACGATTTTAGGCATTGACATTGGTTCAACCAAGATTTGCGCAATTATTGCTCAAAAAAGTGATGACGGCGACATCAAAATCTTAGGCGCGGGTATTGCAAAGTCTCAGGGTCTAAAAAAAGGTATTATTACCAATATCGACCTTGCTTCAAAATCCATTCGCAATGCACTCAACGATGCAAAACGTGTTGCCGGTACGCAATACGAACGCGTGATCGTTTCCATCTCCGGAGCATATACGAAAAGCGTCGATAGTAGCGGTATCGTCAATATTCCTAACCGTGACATCGGCATCAAAGAAATTAACCGAGCCATGCAAATGGCGGATCACAATGCCAACATTCCGAACGAATACGAAAAACTACATGTATTACCTTACAACTTTAAAGTCGACGACCAAGAATTTATTGAAGACCCGTTAGGCATGAACGGTGCGAGACTTGAAGTACAAGTGCATATCATTACCGCACAAAAATCATCGTTAAGCAACCTTCGAAAAGCCGTAAAATCCGCAGGCGTCGAAATCGACAATATCGTTTTGAACTGCTATGCATCCGCTATTGCCGTTTTAAACCACGATGAACGCGAACTCGGCGTTGCAGTTATCGATATGGGCGGCGCAACATGTAACGTGATGATTCATGCGGGTAACTCAATGCGTTTTAACGACTATTTAGGCGTCGGATCACTTAATATTACCAACGATTTATCGACGGCACTTCACACGCCTTTGGGAGCGGCCGAAGAGATTAAGATCAATTACGGTTCTTTAAAAAACAACTCAAACGAACTGATCGAACTTCCCGTGATCGGAGACGACGGTTCCACACATGAAGTTTCACTAAATATCGTTTCCAACGTCATTTACGTTCGCGTCGAAGAGACCTTAATGATTTTAGCCAAAGCGCTTGAAGACAGTAGTTTTAAAGAACAAATCGGTGCGGGCGTGGTTTTAACGGGCGGTATGACGAAATTAGACGGTATTCGAGAATTAGCCTCTGCTATTTTCGACAACGTGCCGATTCGTATCGCAAAGCCTAGAGAAGTCGACGGACTTTTTGAAACCTTACGCGATCCAAGCTATTCAACGGCTATCGGACTCGTGCTTTACGGAGGCGGTCAATTTACGCCGTATGAAATCGATTCCAATAAAAAATTACGTTACAAAGAAGAGACGATAGAACCGAGTCGCCACCACCATCAAGAAAAACTTTTTGACGATATAGAGGATGACGATATCTTAGAAAACGAAACCAATACGACCAATACAAATATGAAATTACCGACAGATAACGCCAAAGAAAAACTCAAAGATTTGGCAAATATCCAAGAAGAACATAGCGAGGGCTTCGGCGCAAAGTTATGGAACAGATTGACACAACTATTTTAGAGAGGGGTACGGGGTTATGAACGGATTTAGCATAGAAGAATCAAAAGGTGTTTACGGCGCTAAAATAAAAGTGATCGGCGTCGGCGGCGGCGGCGGTAATATGATTAACCATATGGTACGAGAAGGCATTAACGGCATCGACCTTATTGCCGCCAATACGGATGCACAGGCCTTGGAAAATTGTTTAGCAAAAACAAAAATTCAACTCGGCAAAAAAGGATTAGGTGCGGGTATGCGTCCCGAAGTCGGAAAAGAATCCGCATTAGAAAGCTATGAAGAGATTAAAAGTTCTCTTGAAAAATCCGACATCGTTTTCATCGCTTCAGGATTCGGCGGAGGTACCGGTACGGGTGCCGCACCGATCGTTGCACAAGCGGCAAAAGAAGTCGGAGCGTTAACCGTTGCCGTCGTCACGCGCCCATTTGCGTTCGAAGGTAAAAAACGCGCGAAACTTGCCGATCTCGGGATTAACGAACTTCGCAAAGAAAGCGATTCGATCGTTATTATCCCTAACGATAAACTCCTCTCTATCGTTGATGCAAAATTCGGTATTAAAGACAGCTTTAGAATCGTCGACGACGTTTTAAGTCGTGCGGTCGGCGGTATGAGCTTGGTTGTTCTTTCTTCGGGACAAAGCGATATTAACGTTGACTTTGCCGACGTACAAACCGTTATGAGTCACCGAGGTATGGCGTTGATGGGTATCGGCGAAAGTACCGGAGACGAAGCGGCAATCGAAGCGATCAAAAGCGCCATCGAATCTCCGTTATTGGACAACATGTCGATTAACGGCGCTTTAGGCGTACTCGTTCATTTCCAACTTCCTCCGACGTATCCGTTGAACGAAATCAGTACGGCGATGGGACTCATTATGGATTGTGCCGATGAAGACGCCGACGTCATTTTCGGCACGACGACCGATGAAAATATGCCTGAAAATAGTGTCAAAGTCACGATCGTCGCAACGGGATTTGAAAATAAAGCAGAAGCTAAAGAGCTAAAAGCACTCAACACGAACCAAGAAGCAATTAAAAAAGAGCGTATTTTACGCCTGAAAAAAGTCAGCGGCGGCTATGAAGGACAAGACGATTATCTTGATATTCCAACATACATTCGCCACCAAATGGATTAACCCAACCCCGTAACTCCTCAAAACCTCATCAAAAAAGAGGGAAGATCACACTTCCCTCTTTTAACGTTGAGCCAACCACCCTCGTCTTAAAAAAAGAATCAACTGAAAGCCCATGAGCACTTTCATAACGAGTTCGCTTTGTTTGTGCATCCTCAAAAAAGCTTCTCCGGTCGTATGTTCTGCTCCTAATTGTTGGGCATGAATGATAAAAGGCGTATAATAAAAAATAAATAAGCCCGTCGCAATGGCACAACCTAAAGAAAGAAAAAACGAAAGCATATCGTTTCGTTTGTGTGCCATCGTCGTTTGCACTTCAAAAATCATACTGTAAAGTGCAATAAAACCGATCACAAGGTTGGTTTTCAAAAAAACCTGCGTCATCAAAATACCGCTTTGAAAATGTGTTAAGACACCTTCTCCCAAATACTTTTGAGGAAAGAAAATGACCGGAGCGACAAAAGCACCCGCCGCAATTTCAACGCCTAACGCAACTCCCAATACCATCAAATAAAGCGATGTTAAACTTTTCATTTTTGCTCCTTAATCCAAAATCCGCGATCCAAGCCCGCTAAATCTTTGTAAAACTCGATCTCTAGACCCTTTTGCTCGGCATAACATGTCAAGGCGATTCGCTGATCGTATCCCATTTCGCAGATAAGGGTTTTAATGTTATGAAAAACGTATAAGTCGATGATGCGACACAACATTTCATCGCCTTTTTCTCCTCCGAACAGTGCCAACGAAGGCTCGTACGAAAGTCCTTGGGCTAAAGGCTCACCCAAAGCGATATAAGGCGGATTCGATACTAAAATATCGATCGGTTTTTGAATACCCGCCAAATAACTCCCCTCGATAAATTCGATACGATCTTCAACCCCGTGTAAACGTGCATTTTTTTTTGCGACATTTAACGCCTCGCCTGAAATATCGACGGCTATAATCGAAGCATTGGGCAGTAAATGCGCCGTCATAATAGCGATAATGCCGCTTCCCGTACCGATCTCAACAATCACGGGCGCATTCAAAGCGCGTGCTTCTTCTACGACTTTATCGACCAAAAGTTCCGTTTCGGGACGCGGGATTAAAACGTTTGAATCGACGTAAAACGTTTTGGCGTAAAATTCGGCACGCCCTAAGATATATTCTAACGGTTCATGCTGCATACGTCGGTTTATCCATTCTTCAAAAAGCAAAGGCAAAACGATCTCTTCGTCACCGTGCGCTACAAGCCAGCTCGTCTCTTGGTGTAAAAGTTCCGCTAAAAGCACCATAACCTCTTTTTGAGGAACGTCGCTGACGTTTTTTAGCAAACGCGCATGATGAGCGATGATCTCTTTAATGCGCACACGCGTCCTTCGTCGAAGACTCAAAATGCATACCGAGCCGTTCCAACCGTTTGGTTAAAGGTGGATGGGTAAAATACAGCGCAATCGTTAAAGGGTGGGCAAAAGGAAAGCTTTTATTTTCATCGGCGAGCTTCATCAATGCGTCACGCAAGGCTTCTTGATTTTCACATTCGCTTCCGTAAGCGTCGGCTCGGTATTCGTTGTAACGGCTCATTAGCCCAAACAAAGGCATCATCACAAACGAAATGACGGGAGAGAACAAGAGAAAAAGAGCGATGATAGCATGTGCGCTCGGTTCTACATGTAAAGATTCAAACAAGGCTAAAGGAAGGTTTCCAAAAAGCGCAAACATCACCAAAAGCATCGAGGCGCTCGCGGCAATATTTTTCAGAATATCTTTGTGTGCAAAATGTCCCAATTCATGTCCTAAAACCGCCAACAATTCAGACGTCGTCAATTTCGCGATCAGCGTATCGAATAAAACAACCCGCTTCGAACGCCCCAAGCCCCCAAAATACGCATTCAAACGGTTGTCTCTTTTACTGGCGTCCAAACAAAAAACACCGCTACTGTGAAGCCCCGCTTTTTCAAGTAAACGTTCAATCGCGCCTTGTAACGTTTCATCTTGGAGCGGCGTCAGTTTGTTAAACATCGGAACGATCACGATGGGATAGATCATATTGATAAACAAAACGACCGCAAACGAAAACGCAAATCCGTAAATCCACCAATCCTTAAACGTATCGATAATAGACACCATTGCGGCAAAAAAAGCTCCTCCGAAGAGTACAAACATCACGGCGGATTTACACTGATCGAGCACAAAGGTTCGAGGGGTAATCGTTGAAAAACCGAACTTTTTATCAAGCCCGAATGTTTGGTAAATCTCAAACGGAAGCGTTAAAAGATAATTGATCGCGCTAAAAACCAATACGTAAGCGGCAGAATTTAAAAGAGTGTTTTCAAAAATCACGATTTCGTCCAAACGTCGCAACCCAAAACCGATCCAAGCAAAAAAGAGGATAAAATCGTACAACGTCGTCGTTAACAAGAGCTTTTGCGACGCTATTTTGTACGCGGCGGCTTTTCTATAATTCGCAGCCGATAAGATTACCGGTTCAAACCGTTGTGCTTTTTCGACAAAGCCTATCTCCATCAAAGCGGCATAAAGCTTCATCAAAAGATAAAGACAATAAAGCCCTAAAATCCATTCTAACATTCCATGCATCCTTCATGCGATAAAGTGCCGTATGATACCAAGATTTGATCAATATTTTCTAAATCATAAATATTGCAACGCATTTGTCGCGCATCGTCGTGTATCCGTTTTCTATTCATCATCAAAAATTTGTTTATTTGATTATCAGCAAAAGAGAGTTTAAATGCATTATTAGAAAAATTCGTTGACGATGCACAGGATTGATTCAGGAGAGGAAACGCATTACGCGAATGTCAATTTTATTTCAAGCATCGATTTTTCTCAACGAAACAATCCAAAACGATTATCGCTTGCACCTGAATTTGTGGAAACATATCACGCATGACGCACCGGAAGAAAACGTCAAACGTGACAACGCGATTGGGAAAGTAAAGCAAAATATCAAAACATTGCTTAAAACATACGAAATAATGCTTTCCGATAAAAAGATAAAAAACATTTCGCCAAAGATCGCGTCATGCTCGGTAAAGCTTTAGAAATTATCGAAAACGTTAGCAAACTCTCCAAAGAGCATAAAACCGTTGAATCCGCAGCCCTATTTTATTCAATTTTACGAAAGTCTTGGATACGCACATCAAATACAATATCGAAGTTTTCAAAAAAGACAGATAATGCGATCGATGTAAAGCATATCTTAACTGTCATCTCCGATATTGCCGATCAGACCAATCTTTTAGCCCTTAACGCCGCTATCGAAGCCGCGCGCGCGGGCGAACACGGACGAGGTTTTGCGGTCGTTGCCGATGAAGTGCGAAAACTTGCCGAGCGTACGCAAACATCGTTAACCGAAATCAATGCGACGATTAACGTGATCGTACAAGCCATCGTCGATTCTTCGGATCAAATGAATAAAAACGCACGTAATATTCAAAGGCTATCAAGCGTATCAAACGGTGTCGAAGAGACTATCGTCGATACGACGAACGTGATGGATGAAACCGTCACGACGGTGGCTTCCAACGCTCAAAATTCGCGAAAAATTTCACACGATACCGATAAAATCGTCGAAATGGTTTCCAATATTAACACGCTTACCAGCCAAAACGCACGTAGCGTTGAAGAAATTGCGGCGGCGGCGGATCATCTCTCCCGTTTAGCGGAAAATCTAAACAACAAACTCAACCAATTCCAATCGTAATCGCTTCTTCGGGCAAGGCTTTTTGCTTTGCCCGCTTAATGGTATAATACGCGTAAAAACAAGGTACTCGTTTGGCACTTCTAGATCTTATCGGCATTCATAAAGCATACGAAACGCAAAAAATTCTCTCCGACGTCGACTTTTCGCTCCACGCAAACGAACGCGTCGCCCTCATCGGCAAAAACGGCGGCGGGAAATCGACCTTAATGAAGATTCTCTACGGCATATTGGAACCGGACGAAGGTAGGCGTATTCTTCAAAAAAACACGACGATCGGCATGCTCGATCAAACACCGCATTTTAAAGAAGGCATGAACGTTAAAGAGGCGATTGAAGAGAGTCTTAAAGAGCTTAAAGTTGCTTTGACGCGCTATCATGAACTCCTCAAAACATTGGAAACCGACTTTCAAAATGCATCGCTTTTAAAAGAACAAAGTGAACTCGTAAGCTATTTGGAACTGCACGATGCATGGAATTTAGATGAAAAAATCGAACGCGTTTTGGAAGTTTTCGACCTGAAACAATTTGAACAAAGCGACGTAACGATGCTAAGCGGAGGTGAACAACGCCGTGTTACGCTTGCAGGTCTGATTTTACAAAAACCCGATATTTTGCTTTTAGACGAACCGACAAACCACTTGGACGTCTATATGGTCGAATTTTTAGAACAGATGATTTTGAACGGAAAATTTACGTTGCTCTTTATTTCGCACGATCGTTATTTTATCGACCGAATCGCAACACGTACGATCGAAATCGAAGAAGCTTCGTTACGCAGTTTCGATGGAGGATACGAACGCTATTTGACATGTAAAGAACAGCTCATTCTCTCGTTGCAAAAACAACACGAAAATCTTCTCAAATACTTAAAAGGCGAAGAAGAGTGGTTAAGGCGCGGCGTTAAAGCCAGACTCAAACGTAACGAAGGACGCAAACAAAGGGTTTTCGAATTACGCGATCAGGCAAAAAAAAATCCCTCACTCGTTTGCAAGCTCAAATTGGAGCTAGAGCGCGAAAAGCACAACTTTAACGGCGATAAAATTCTCAATAAGCAAAAGATGTTGTTCGAAATGGAAGCCATCGCTAAAACGCTCGGCGACAAGCCTCTCATCAAGGCTTTTAGCGCACGCATTTTGCAAAAAGACCGTATCGCGATCGTCGGCAAAAACGGTGCCGGAAAATCGACCCTTCTCAAAATTCTCCTCGGTGATCTAGCGATCGATCAAGGTCTCCTCAAAAAAGGAGAGTTTAAAATAGGCTACTTCGACCAACAACGTGCCATGCTCGACGACGCCAAAGACCTGCTCGCAACCTTTTGCCCTAACGGAGGCGATCGCGTAGACGTCAAAGGGAAAAATATGCACGTCTTCGGTTACCTCAAAAACTTCCTTTTTCCCAAAGAAGATTTGGCAAAAAAAATAGGCGTTTTAAGTGGCGGCGAAAAAAATCGCGTGGCATTGGCACTTTTGTTTACCCAAGAAGTCGATTGCTTGATTTTGGACGAACCGACCAACGATTTGGATATACCGACGATCAACATTTTAGAAGAGTATATTCAAAGTTTTCAAGGCGCAGTTATTTTTGTCAGCCACGATCGCTATTTCGTCGATAAAATCGCTACGAAGCTTTACGTCTTTAAAGGCGACGGACGTATCGAAGAGAGTTACCAAAACTACAGCGAATACCTTGAAATCGAAAAAGAGATTGCCGAACTCGAAGCCATGGAAAACGAAACTTCAAGTGAGGCTAAGGAGAGCTCCTCCAAAACGCAAAAGAATAAAGAGGCGATGACACTTAAGCTGAGCTACAAAGAGCAACAAGCCCTTAAAACGCTTCCGCATCAAATCGAAACCCTTGAAGACGAGATCAAAGCGATTAAAAAATGCCTTGAAAATCCCGATTGCTACCAAAAAATCGGATTAAGCAAACTGTCGGAAGATTTACGTTTGAAAGAAGACGCTTTAGAGCCGCTTATCGAAGCATGGCTTGAGCTTGAAGAAAAAATCGAAACGATGCAAAAAGGCTAAAAGCCCTTTGCATCATACTTTAAACGACGAGAGCGTCGAGTCTAAGTTTTGAGACGATTCCAACATTTTTCCGGAAATGACGGAGAGCTCTTCGGCGATCTTTTCGTTATTGTTCGAAAGACTCAGCGTCTTTTTCATCTGCTCCATCATTTGGTTGGTTAAGTGCGAAATTTCGACGACTTTTTTCGACGCTTTTTTCGAGATTTCGATGGATTGAATCGTTCGGTTTCGCGTCTCTTCCGTTTCGTTTTGCACCTCAACGGCATTATCGGAGATAAGACGGATATTGTCCGCGTTGGTTTCCATATGCGCACTGAGTTGCGTCACGCCTTGAACGATAACGCTAATCGTCGCGTCGATTTCCGCTAAAGATTTTTGCGTACGCTCGGCAAGTTTTCGCACTTCATCGGCAACGACCGCAAAACCTCGTCCGTGTTCTCCCGCGCGTGCGGCTTCGATGGCGGCATTGAGGGCTAAAAGGTTGGTCTGATCGGCAATATCTTTGATCATCTCTAAGACGCCTTTAATCTGGTCGGTTTGAGCGACGACGCTTTGTATTTGATGCGCCATATCTTGTTCTTGCTCGCTTGCGCCGTTGATTTTTTGAACGACGTCGTTTAACGATAAACTCATGCGCTCCAACACGCTAAAAGAAGCATTATTGTCTTCAACGGTGTGGATCGCCAACTCTTCGGAAAGATCAAGATCGGCTTCGATATCCTTCATAAGATCAAACGACGTTTTAATCTGTTTGGCTTGTTCAAAAACGCCTTGCGAAAAGGTAACGGCGTTGGTATTGAGCGTCTCGCCCGTGTGTTCGACATTTTTCGAAATCGTTTGCGACGTGACGATAATCGACTGAATTTTTTCGATAAAAAGGTTGATATGATGAGCAATATCGCCCATCTCGTCTTGACTGTTGATATTGACGCGCGCGGTCAAATCGCCGCTTCCGCCGGAGAGATTTTTAATTCTTTCCAACAAAATCCCCAAAGGATTTCCAACCACGCTTTTTAAAACCCACATGATCAGAATCGACGTTACCAGTAACGAAAAAGCAAAAATCGTAATAAGCTTCCAACTGATCGAACCGATGTAAGCATCGATTTCGTCAAACGAAAACGTCATATCCATAACGCCCAAAACATCGCCTTTTTGAGACGTCGCATGACAGGCCAAACAATCTTGCTCGGCGATAAGCGGTTTTAAAAGACGCAAACGATGCCCTTTAGCGTCATCCAAGGTCGAACTCGTTTGGACGGGATTTTTAAAAATAGCGACGACAGCTTCTTCCGTTGAGGGTTTGGCATCGATGCCAAACGTATCGATGACGCTTTGGGCTTGATGGATTTTGAGCTCTTTAATGCCTTTCATCCCCTCGGCGTCTTTGAGCGATTTCTCGATCAACGCTCTATCGCCTAAGTTCATAGCGGCACGTACCGTTTGAAAAACCGATTGACTCAAAAGATTGAGATTGTTTTCGCTTTGAATTTGCGAAGATTTTTTAAACTCGCCTACGATCACGAATTGTAAAATAACGAAACTTACTAAAAGAAGTGGAATGAGCGTAAAGCCGATTTTCGTTCCAATGCCCTTTTTCATACCGATGCCTTTCGCACGTTCATAATTTCAATCAAATTCATATCTTCAAGCATCTCGTAAAGCTCTAAACTTCCGACTTCTACGATGAGAGCATAATGATCCATCTTAATCACTTTAATTAAGAAACCGATCAACGAAGAGGTTATAATAAACGAGTCTTGAAGAAAAAGCCGAATCGGAACGTCGATATGACTCGTATGCGCTTTTAAAACGGCTTCTTTAATCGCTTGCGTATCACTCACGGTTTTGATCGTCCCCGTAACGACGACGTCGACACTCTCACTGCGTACTTTAGTTACCACGTGCATTCTTTTCCCCCAAAAACCTTACGTTTACCCATTATAATACATATTCTATCGATTGTAACTAAAGATCGACTAAAAACGAGAGAGTATCTTCTATTTTTAAACACCGAGTGCTTGTTTGACGGTATCATTTGCCATCGAGATATTCCAAGCGGGTTCCCAAACGAGCTCGATCGTACATGTTGCGACGTTTTCTAACTTCAAAACAGCCTCTTTCGTCCATTGTTGCATCAATTCATGCAAAGGACACCCTTTCGTCGAAAGCGTCATGCGTACGTAAACGTCTTCTCCTTCGACGCGTACGCCGTAAATTAACCCTAAAGAAACGATGTCGAAACCGACTTCCGGATCGATCACGGTTTGGATGGCTTGATACACTTCGTGTTCGCTACATGTCATTTTAGTTTTCTCCTTTATACGTAAATGCGTAAACAACGTTAAACGCAACCAACAAAACACTCGACATCACGCCCAAACTTGCACCGTAGAAAAGAACTTGAAGCGGCAAGAGCGTCGCAATGCTTAAACACACGACGGAAATAAACAGTAAAAAAGCCTGTATATCGGCACTTTTAGTATGAACCATTTGGTGTAAAAGCGGTACTTTCTGTTTCCCTACAAGCGGGGAAAAGGTTTTATACCAAATTAAAAACGGTAAAATTTTGTACAAATGTCCGACGATGAACGCCAACAAAAACCCGAAGAAAAAGAGTTCCGCCGCCGCAAACAAATAACGTTCCTGAGCGTCGATGAAAAAAAGCAGCAGCATCACCATCGCACCGATAAGCGACAAAAACGAGAAAATGAGGTTTTTTACCCAATAATCGTTTTGCTTTCGCACCCTAACGCTAAAAATAATTCCCATCTGAAACAGGTACAAACCCATTGAGATCAACACCGACCCGAGACCCGCATAAAGCACAACCGTAGGCAACGCCGCGACCAAGGCTAAAATCGCAACGCTTACGCCGATACCGTGCAAAAATAACGCCGCATGGATATAGCGGTCTTTGAAGCCGTGGGCTAGCGAGAACATCGGGATTAGCACCATCGAAACGCCCATAACGATCATCATGACAAATCCGAAAAGCGTGCCGATAACGTGAGCTTTGACCCACGCGTCGATGTCGATACTGAGCATGCCGTGAGCTAAAACAAACCCCAACAAAATGCCAAGCGTAACCGCAACCGCTAAAAAGACCGTTCCCATCAACAAATAACTGCTAACGATACTGTTTTTTTCCAAGCGGTAGAAGGTTAAAAAGACGTTCACGCAAAAAATAGCGATTGACATGTACGTTAAAAAACCGCCGTAAGCGATCAAAAGGTGCCATTCAAGATACCGAAACCCTAAGACCATCATACCAAGCCCGATGACGTAAGCGTAAAACTGCACGTAGGCAAAATCTTTGGAAAAAAGCGGTATTTCCAATACGACCGGCAGTAGTTGGTACATCGCTCCGAAGATGACCATCATCACGAAACCCAAAAGGTATAAGTGGGCAAACGAGGCGAGGCTAAAAGAGATTCCGTAACCGGAAAGATCGGGGTAAACCTCAAAAAGTGCCACCGTGCTTAAGAGAAGAAAGACCACGGCGGCAATAAAAAAATGTGCTACCAACGCAAAGGGCGGAGCCATTTCGGTCGCAAGCGATCGCATCGTCTTAGCCCGCACACTGTTTTTGGCTAAGATCGGCTTGATCGCTTACGCCTTCTTTGTACGAAAAGATCAATTGAAGTTTTCCCTCTTCGAGCTGTGTCGTTTCGATATCGTAAAATTTTTCGACTTTTGCCAACAAACCGACCGGAGAGCGATGGTTGATCATCACGACTTTTTTCGTAACGCTGTCCAAAAGCTCGAGTGCGAGCATCGCATTGATCATCGGCTCGGGAGGAATGCACGCCGAAGTATCGAAATAGATATATGACGTGCCTTGCGCTTCATACGTAAAAAACGGCACCGTCGCATCTTGGACGGTGAAAGAGTGAGCGGTATCGGGTAACATAGTTTTGTCCTTTTTTTGACACCACTATAACCCTATTTGAAACAAAATTCCTTAATCTATATCAAGTGCTTTAGCGAATTTCGGCACGCCTTGAAACACCGATGAGCTTTTCGTTCGGGAAATTGTAAAAGCTTACGAAATTGGGCGACATGTCTTTAATGAGCCCGTAAAATTTCCACCACAACGAGGAAGAGACGATCTCCTCGTCGCCGTAAAAAATCGTACGTTCGTTAATTTTTTGGCTCTTTAAAATCGTTTCCATGTTAAAAATTTCCATGTAACCGACGAAAATCACAAGCAAATCAAGTCCTGCGGCAAGAGTGCTTAGTTCGCATTCAACGCCTAAGGGCTCGTTGGTCGGCTTCATTTTGACGATCACGTTTCGCTCGTAAATAATGCCGTTTTTAAACATCGTTTTGGGGATATATGCCGGAATATTCTCTTTTTTACGCGCAAAGAAAAGTGCCGTACCGCCGATGTGCGGTTGCGACGCGTAGTAGGCTTCGTATTCTTTGACAAACGTCTCTTTTTCAACGGAAATAAACGAGGCGTACAACCGTTTTTGTCCTTCCGTATAGAGAATAATCAATCCTAAAGGAACCGAAGCAATCAACAAAGACCAATAGCCGCCGTGCGGAATTTTTAACAAACAAGAACTAAAGAAAATAAGACTCGTCGCTCCCGAAAGAACCGAAAACGCCATCTTGATCCACGCTCTTTGATGCGCGAAAATCATACACATCAAACACCCCGTAATGCTCATCGCCCCCGAAACCGCTAAACCGTATGCCGCGGCTAATTGGGCGGATTCTTGAAACACGAACAGCATCACGACGACGCAAATAAATAAAAACCAATTGATCGAACCGACGTAAATTTGAGAGTGTAATTCATGCGACGTATACGCAACGCGAAAATGAGGGAAAATACGCGTCGTCATCGCTTGGTACAAAACGGAAAAAATACCGCTGATCATCGCCTGCGACGCGATAATCGTCGCCAAGATCGTCAAGATTAAAAAAGGAACGTACATGTAAGGCGCAAACTCTTGCATCATTTCAAACAACGGACTTCCGACGCATTCGGGATGCGTCAATAAAAACGATCCTTGTCCGAAATAACTGAGCACCAATGCGCTAAACGCAAAGACCCACCCTTTTAAGATCGGAAGTCTACCCAAATGCCCCATATCCGCATACAACGCTTCGCCTCCGGTCGTCGCAAGAACGATGTCCGCTAGCAACACAAAGGTAATCCAAGGATGATGATACGCAAACGAAATCGCATACGTCGGATTGATCGCTAAAAGGATGGAAGACTCTTGCAAAACGTAAAACAATCCCACGCTTCCCAAACTCAAAAACCACACCACCATAATCGGCCCAAATGCCGCAGCTACCCTCTCGACGCCTTTTTTTTGAACGACAAATAACCCTAACGCGATCAACGACGCTAAAAGAAGCAGATAAAGCCTCGGCGTCTCTTCGTAATGCGGAATCAGCAAAACACCCTCGACCGCACTTAAAATACTAATCGCCGGCGTAATTACCCCGTCGCCGATCATGAGAGAAATCCCTAAAAACCCTAAAATCGAAACGATCGTTCCGGTTTTGGCATGCCTGAGATACGGGGTTAAAATTTGAACCAACACGACCGTGCCGCCCTCGCCTTTTTGGCTCAAACTCGTGGCAAGCCATGCATATTGAATCGTTACCAAAACGACCAATGCCCAAAAAACAAACGATAAAATCCCTAAAATACTCTCAACCGTCGGAGGCACGATCATAAAAATAACCGCCAAGGTATAAATCGGACTCGTTCCGATGTCGCCGTAAACCACCCCTAACGCTTTGATCGTCATCATCTCTTTTTTCATACGTTCGCAAATTTTCATAAGAGCCTTACTGTTTGATTATCAATGCAAAAGAGATTATAAAACGAGACGCGTTAAAAAAGTATCAAAATGATAGGTGTCAAGAAGAAGTACCAAAAGAAAAAGAGGAGCCCATACTCCTCTTTTTTATTGTTTAATGCAAGAAGTGGCGCACGCCCGTAAAGTAGAGTGCGATGCCGTATTCGTCGGCGGCTTTGACGACTTCGTCGTCGCGGATACTGCCGCCCGGCTCGATAATGGCTTTCACGCCCGCAGCTGCCGCGGCGTCGATAGAGTCGCGAAACGGGAAAAACGCTTCGCTCGCAAGAGCCGCGCCGCTCACGTCGATGCCCATCTCCTCGGCTTTTCGGAGTGCCGCTTTGGCGGCATCTACGCGACTGGTCATTCCCATGCCGATGGCGACCATCATCGCGTCTTTCACGTAAACGACGCAGTTGGATTTAGTCAGTGCCGCTACTTTGTAGGCGATTTCAAGATCGCTCAGCTCTTGTTGCGTCGCCGCTCTTTGGCTAAGGCATTTAGCGTTAGCGATCTCTTCATCTTTGACCGCGTCGCTCTCTTGGAAAACAAATCCGCCGTCGACATGTTTAAAATCGTAAGCGTCTTCGCTGAGCACCAAGTATTTGCTCTCTTGCGTAAAGATTTTGATGCGTTTTTTGGTGTCAAAGACATGTAACGCATCTTCATCGACGTTAGCCGCAATGATGACTTCGACGAAAATCTCGTTGATTTTTTCCGCCAAGGCACGATCGAGCGTTCCGTTGATCGCCACGACGCCGCCGTAAGCCGAAACGGGATCGCATTTTAAGGCTTTCACGTAGCTCTCGAACACATTTTCGCCGATGGCAAAACCGCACGGATTGGCGTGTTTGATGATACAAACCGCCGGAAGATCGCCGAAAGATGCGGCAATTTTGACCGCGCCGTTGATGTCCGTCATATTGTTAAAGCTGGCTTCGCCTTTAAGAGTTTTAAAGTTGTTCGTAAAGAAGTAGTCAAACTCGTACAATGCCCCTTTTTGGTGCGGGTTTTCACCGTAACGCGTATCGAAGGCTTTCGTTCCGACGATAAACTGCTTTTCGCCGAAACCGGCGTTAAAGCGTTTGTTCATATAATTTGCGATCATGCTATCGTACGCCGCGGTATGCTCGAACGCTTTAATCATTAACGCGCGTCGAAATTCGAGCGTATTGTTTTTTTCACGAATCGCTTCGATGACGCCGTCGTAATCGAGTACGTCGGTGACGATCATAACGTCGTTAAAGTTTTTTGCCGCACTTCGTACCATCGCCGGACCGCCGATGTCGATATTTTCGATAATCTCATCAAAATCGTCCGTTTTGGAGATGGTCTCTTTAAACGGATAAAGATTGACGCAAACCAAGTCGATACCTTCGATGCCGTGCTCTTTGGCGACTTTGACATGTAAAGGTAAATCCCTGCGGTGCAAAATGCCGCCGTGAATCATCGGATTGAGCGTTTTAACGCGCCCGTCGAACATCTCGGGAAACTTGGTCACTTCGGAAATTTCAAGTGCCTTGACGCCCTCTTCTTTTAACAGCTTATACGTTCCGCCCGTTGAGATAATCTCAAAATCCAACGCCGCCAAATTCTTGGCAAACTCTACAACTCCCGTTTTATCGCTCACACTGATTAACGCTCTCACACTCGTCCTTTTTGACATGTTAATAATTTATTGATGTTTTTATTTTACAATAGCTTCGTTTTAGGATCGATTAAATACAATACGCCAATTTTTCAGGAAAAAGAATGAATCAAACACAAAAATCGTCACAAAAAGCATGGCTTATCCTTTTTTTAGCATGGATCGTTACGATGATTTCAACGCTTGGAAGCCTATTTTTTAGCGAAATAATGCTCTTTCCACCGTGTGTTTTATGTTGGTATCAACGTATTTGCATGTACCCGCTTACGCTTATTTTTATCGTCGGAATTTTTTCCAACGATCGTACGGTTTTTCGCTATTCTTTACCGCTTGTCGCCGTAGGTCTCTTTTTTGCGCTCTACCATAACTTGCTCTACTACGGTATCGTTCCCGAAAGGCTTGCGCCGTGTACGCAAGGCGTTTCATGCACGAGCGATTATATTCACTGGTTCGGATTTATCACGATTCAAGGGCTTTCGCTCTTTGCGTTTAGCCTTCTTGCCGCACTCCTCTATTTTTTTCAAAAGGTTTCACGATGAATAAACAACTCCTCATTGCTTCCAGTTTACTGCTTTTTGCCGCCCTTTATTTCGGAGGAAGCTACCTTTATCAAAAAAGCAATGCCAGCGTCTCAAGCGACAAACAATCCGCCCTCGTTCGCTCAAATGCCTTCGTTCTCGGAAATCCCGATGCCAAAACGACGATCGTCGAGTTTTTCGACCCTGCGTGCGAGACATGCAAAAGTTTTTACCCTTTTGTTAAAAACATTCTCAAACAACATCCCGATAAACTCAAACTCGTTTTACGTTATGCGCCTTTTCATACGGACTCTTATTACGTGGTTGCGATGATCGAAGCGGCACGTTTGCAAAACAAATACCTTGAAGCTTTGGAAGTCATTTATAAGTACCAAGACACATGGGCAAGTCATACCGGTACGCCCAATATCGGTCTGATTTGGAGTTTTTTACCCGAAGCGGGAATCGACGTCGAACAACTGAAAAACGATATGAAAAAGCCTGAAATCGACGCGATCATCAAGCAAGACATCGCCGATACCAAAACCCTCGGCGTCAGAGCGACGCCCGAGTTTTTCGTCAACGCTAAGCCGCTCGTAAAATTCGGAAAGATCGAACTACAAGCTTTAATCGACTCGGAACTCTAGAGCTTATTCGTGATGGAGCGGCGTGATTTCGTTGTAGCCGTGAAGCCTGATATCTCGGCGGCGTCTTGCGTCGTGAAAACGTCTTTTTTGCACGTCGGTTTCGGGAATCAGGGGCGGAACGGGTGTCGGACGTCCTTTGTCGTCGACCGCGACCATCGTAAAAAAACAACTGTTCGTATGCGTCGCGATTCCTTGTTGGATATTTTCGGCAATGACTTTGATGCCTACTTCCATCGAGGTTTTGCCCGTAAAATTCACGCTGGCTAAAAAGCTCACGAGCGTTCCGACGGGAATGGCTTGCTTAAAAATGACCTGATCGACCGACATCGTCACGACGTACGTGCCGCAATAGCGCGATGCGCACGCGTAGGCAACTTGATCGAGCAGCTTCAAAAGATCGCCGCCGTGTACGTTACCGGAGAAATTTGCCTTATCGGGCGTCATTAAAACCGACATCGAAAGCGTGTGTTTTTCAAACGGTGTAGAGAGCATTAGCTTTTTTCCTTTTTAATCGTTTCATAGGCTTCGTTGATCTCTTGTAACTTTGCCGTCGCCGCATCGATAATACTTTGATCTTTGCCTTGCCCCATCAAAATATCGGGGTGGTACTCTTTGACCAAGGCTCGGTATTTTTTCTTGATACTCTCCATATCGTCTTGCGGACTTACGCCTAAAACGTCATAGGCATTTTGTATTCCAAAACGCTTTTGTTCGGCTTTATGCGTATAAAATGTTTTAAATTGCTCAATCATACGCTCAAAATCAGCCCGTCGGATATCTAGCGCGTCGGAAATATCTTCGTTAATCATCCGCTCCGTTTGCGAAAATTCTCCGTCGATAAAGGCAAGATTGAGTAAATACTCCATCACTTTCAGACGCTTTGCGTAGTCGTTTTGCGTGAGTTTGAGGTATTTTTTTGAAATAACGAGCGTATTGTCGAACGTCTGCATTTCGGTTTGGTAAATCGCTTTGAGCTCTTCGCGTACGCGTTCGCTCTCTTCAAACACGCGTGCGATGTCGCTCAATGTCAAACCTAAAAGCTCCGCCTCCAGCTCGCTGACTCTGCCGTCGGCTTTCGCCACTTTTGCCATCAGTGCGACCAAAAGCCCCGCTTCATGCTCGCGAAGATCGCCTTTAAGCGTCTGTTTCTCATTCACGTGAATTTTTTGCGTATAATCGTCCGCATTGTAATTTTTCGTCAAAAAATAAAAAAGAACAATCACGGCTAAAACAATCATATAGGTCATTTTTTCACCTTTACATGTCAAACGAAATTGAGGCAAATATGCTACAATTTTTTCATTAAAGAAAAGGACACTTTCTATGTTTAATTTCGATGAAATCGTTGATAGAACCAAGACTCCGTGTGAAAAATGGAATAAATACAAAGGAGCTGATGTCATTCCTGCGTGGGTGGCGGATATGGATTTTAGATCGCCTCCATGCGTGATTGAAGCGTTGCAAAGAAGAGTCGCTGAGGGCGTTTTTGGCTACACCGACATTGATGAAGAGACATACGGTGCGATTCTTTCCTTTTTAAAACGCCACTACAACTGGGAGATTCAAAAAGAGTGGTTGGTCTTTACACACGGCGTGGTTAGCAGTATGAACATCGCATGCTTAAGCGTTGAGGGAGAGAGCGTGATGACGACGACGCCGATTTACCCGCATTTTATCAAAGCGCCACTGCATGCGAACAAAGAAGTCATAGCGATTGCGATGAAAGAGGAAAACAACCGTTGGACGCTGGACTTTGAAGCGATGGAAGAAAAAATCAATCCTACATGTAAACTTTTTATGCTCTGCAACCCCTACAATCCAGCAGGAACCGTCTTTACATGTAACGAGTTAGAACAGCTTGGAGCCTTTTGTCTTAAACACGATCTTACCATCTGTTCCGATGAAATTCATGCCGATCTTCTTTTAAACCAGACCGCTAAACACATTCCGATTGCCTCGATCTCTGATGCGCTCGCCAAGCGAAGCATCACGCTGATGGCTCCGAGCAAAACGTTTAACATTGCAGGGCTTCAAGCCTCCTTTGCCGTGATCCCAGACGCAGAGCTTCGCAAGCGCTTTAAAAAAACGATGGGAAGCATGGTTGGAGACATCAACCTTTTGGGCATTACAGCACTCAAAGCCGCATACCTTGGAGGCGATGCATGGTTAGAGGAACTTCGCACCTATTTAGCTGAAAATCTCGCTCTGGTGCAAGCTTTTGTAAACCGCAATCCCAAGCTCAAACTCTTAGATCAAGAAGCGACCTTTCTCGCATGGATCGATGCAACAGCTTTACATGTAAAAAGTCCGTACGAATTTTTTCTCCAACACGGTGTGGGACTTAGCGATGGCGGACCATTTGGCAATGCACAGTATGTGCGCCTTAACTTTGGAACGCAACGAACTGTTTTAGAAGCCATTCTAGAGCGCATGCAAAAAGCGGTGGATAGCTTGTGATTCGATATTTTTTAGGACTTTGTTTCGCCTTTAGCCTTTATGCAAACACGCACATCGTCGTTCTGGGCGATCCGCATATTCCAGGAAAACACCTTGAAGCCAAAGAGCAGGTCTTAGAGCAGATCAATCAATGGAGCGATGTCGATAGCGTTGTTGCGATGGGCGATCTTTGCTCGATCACAGGAACGAAAGAAGAGTATGCGTTGGTAAAAGAGTATTTTTCAAAACTTCACAAACCGCTTTACGTCATCACGGGCAATCATGACTTTATCTACGCCGATGAACTCGATAGCAATAGTAAATTGCAACATGCGCCCCGTGAGATTCAAGATGAAAAACTAAGACGTTTTCAAAGCCTTTTTCATCTTCCAAAGCTCTATTACAGTGTGCAAAAAGAGTCTTACCTTCTTATCTTTCTCTCCGCCGATAATCCGGAACATCTTGCCCAGCTTTCCACCGAACAGCTGAATTGGTTTGAAAATGAACTCAAAACCCATCCCAAAATGCCAACGATTGTCTTTTTTCATGCCCCGCTCGATCACACGCTTGAGCCTTACAACCGTTGGGCAAACACACCCAATTTTGTAGCTCAACCTAAAGAGCCATTGCATGAGATCATTCGAAGCAATCCACAACTTTTTTTATGGGTGAGCGGACATACGCATACTTCTGCGAAAGAGTCCAGTTTTGCCTCTGCTATCAACCGTTACGAGCAGGTCACCAACATTCATAACAGCGACATGAACAAAGAGACGATCTGGAGCAATTCGCTCTTTTTGGAAAAAGATCGCGTGCGCATTCAAACCTACGATCATCATGCGCATCAATGGGTTCCTTCGTTGGAACGAACGATTTTAGTGCCGAAATTTTAGGAAAAAGTCGGTACTATTTTTCAATTTTTTTAAGGAAACGTATGACGAAACTATGGATAAGCTTTAGCATAGCCGTACTTTTACTCACGGGATGTGCTCAAAAAGAACTCTCACAAAATGCCCCAGAACTTCCGCAAAAAGTCGAAGACGAAAAAAAAGAACTTCGAGCCCATATCGTTGCCAATGCGATGAAACATAAAAATCGACAAGACGGAGGAGATTGTTCCGGATTTGTCACACTCGTCAATAAAGAGAGCAACGAGCCTTTTTTTCAAACGCAAGCTTTAAACGATTATTATGAAGATTCACGCAAATCGCTTGCGATTTACAACTACTTAGCCGACCGAAACAGGCTCTATTACGAAAACCCAAAAGTAGGCGATCTGGTCTTTTTCGCCAATACCGTTAAAGCTTACGCCAAAGCGAAAAGTACCGACAACATCACGCATATCGGTATCATCACGCGTATCGACGCCGATGAAACCGTCTACTTTATCCACCATACCAAAGGAAAAAACTTGATAGGACAAATGAACTTAAAATATCCCGATGCATCGTTATACGAGCATAAAGTCGTCAATTCGTATATGGAAAAATGCGCGGCAAAAAACAGCCAAAACAAATGCTTGGCACCGGAATATTTTAGCGCTTACGGGAAAATTCAATGAAACGATGGCTGATTTTAGGTATCACGACACTCTTCTTTGCGGGATGCACGCCCCAACCTTCGCCCCAAATCGAAAAACACGCCGCAGAACCCGAACCGACACCCGAAACGGCGCAACTCTACTTAGAAGAAACGCCGAGCGAAGATTTGTATATCCAACGCGATGAAAAAAGCTTTTCGCTTCGTCCTATTTCTCCGATGACGACGCGTCAAAGCATCGTCAATACGGCGATGAGCTATCTGAACAAACGCGACGGAGGCGATTGTTCCGGCTTCGTCAATCTCGTTAACTTAAAAACGGGACGTCCGTACTACAACGAAAAAGAGCTCAATGCAAACTTTGACAATGCGCGCAAATCACGTGCGATGTTTAATCTTATGGCAAAACGCGGACACGCCTTTGAAACGATGCTACCCAACCTCGGTGATTTAGTTTTCTTTGAAAATACCGAGAGAAGACCGGCGGTTAAAACCAAAACCAAAGGTAAAAATCCGCCCAAACCGCAACCCGCCGCTTCGGTTATCGAAAATATTACGCACGTCGGCATCGTTACGCGCATCGATACCGACGGTACGGTCGAGTTTATCCACCACTCCAACGGAAAAAATATTTTGGATTATATGAACTTCAACTACCCAATGCTCACCAACAAAGACGGCAAAAAGATTAACACCTATATGAAACGCTGCCCATCCAAAGGCGGCGCGGCACAACCGCAGTGTATGAATATCGCCTTTTTTGTAGCGTACGGGACGTTTTGATTTTACACACAATCCAAGCAAAGCTTGAATTGCGAGATAGCACTAAAGCTAGCCAATAAATTGGCAGAAAATGGGAGTGAAAATTTGAAAGAGAAAAGAGGTGCTTTTGCACCTCTTGAAATTTTAGATGTCTTGTTCGATCACTTCGGCAAAACGGTTAAAATAACGCTCGCAAATCGCTTCAACGCTTTTTGAAACATCGTTACATGTAAAGCTATTTCCACCTACGGTTCCGATCTTCACAACGCTTAAACCAATCGTTTTAGCCATAGCTTCAAAACCTGCTTCATCGCTCACTTCAACGATAGCACGTGAGAAACTCTCAGAGAAAATATCTCGCTCATCGTTACATGTAAACTTACATGTAACCCCTTTTTTACTCTTCGCAACCATCTTCGCTAGCGCAATCGCAATACCGCCGACATTAACATCTTTTGCCGCATTGAGGAAGCCTTTTTTGTTCGCTTCGATGACAAGCTCCCAGAGTTTCAGCTCTTTGTCGTAGTCAAGTTCTGCAAGCGTTCCCTCAACTTTGCCGTACAACTCTTTCATGTACAAGCTAGCACCAAAATCGCTTTTGGTTTCACCGATAAGATAAATGCTAGCACCCTCTTTTTGGAAGCTTGATGGAAGCGTTTTGTTCGCATCGTCGTTTAGACCTACCATAACAATCGCAGGCGTTGGGAAAACACCAATGCCATTGGTTTCGTTGTACAAAGAGACGTTACCACTGACAACAGGCGTGTTGAGCTTCGCGCATGCCTCTTTGATGCCGTAACAGCCCTGTGCAAATTGCCACATGACTTCGGGGTTCTCAGGATTTCCATAGTTTAAGCAGTCCGTAATCGCCAAAGGTCTAGCGCCACTCATCGCCACGTTTCGTCCACTCTCCGCCACAGCCGCCGCCGCACCCATTTTAGGGTCGATGTAGTTATAACGTGGGTTACAGTCGCTACTCATGGAGAGTGCTTTACCGTTTTCTTTGATGCGAATGACACTGGCATCAAGGCTACCCGGGGCTTTAATCGTGTTGGTTTGTACGGTTGAGTCGTATTGGTTGAAAATCCATGTTTTATCAGAAACTTCAACGGAGTTCAAAAGTGCATCAAACGCTTTTTGGTTGTCAATTTTTGCAAAATCGTTAATCGTTGTGGTTTTGATGCTCGCAAGATATGTTGGCTCTTTGGTGGGGCGATCGTAAATCGGTGCTTGCTCGCTGACGGGTTGGACTGGCATATTTGCCACTCTCTCGCCGTGCCAGAAGAGTTCCATATTGCCTGTTGCGGTGACTTCACCGATGATTTCAGCGTTAAGATCCCATTTTCTAAAGATCTCGACGACTTTATCTTCGTACCCTTTTTTCGCACAGATGAGCATACGCTCTTGCGATTCGGAGAGCATAAATTCAAAGGGTTGCATCCCCTCTTCGCGCGCTGGAACTTTGTCCAAGTGCATGATCATACCGCTACCGCTTCGTCCTGCCATCTCAAAGGAGCTAGAGGTCAAACCCGCAGCTCCCATATCTTGGATACCTACGATGTAGTCGGTTTTAAAGAGTTCTAAACATGCTTCCAAAAGAAGTTTCTCCGCAAACGGGTCACCGACTTGTACGGTTGGGCGTAGGCTTTTGTTCGCTTCGGTAAAGCTATCGCTCGCCATAACAGCACCACCCAGACCATCACGACCGGTTTTAGAACCGACATACACAACAGGATTGCCGATGCCTTCAGCTCTGCCGTAGAAAATTTCATCGCTTTTTGCAAGACCGAGTGTGAACGCATTGACCAAAATGTTTCCGTTGTAGCTCTCATCAAAAAAGGTCTCACCGCCGATGGTTGGCACACCCATACAATTACCGTAACCGCCGATACCTGCAACTACGCCGCGGACAAGAAAACGTTGGTGACGTGACGTGTCGTCATTGTTCGTGACATTGCCAAAACGAAGGGAGTTCATATTTGCCACAGGGCGCGCACCCATCGTAAAGACGTCTCTTAAAATGCCGCCGACACCCGTTGCCGCACCTTGATAAGGCTCGATGAAACTGGGGTGGTTGTGCGACTCCATCTTAAAGACCGCCGCCATGCCATCACCCACGTCGATAACGCCGGCATTTTCACCCGGTCCTTGAATGACCCACGGTGCTTTGGTCGGGAACCCGTTAAGGTATTTTTTACTGGATTTATACGAGCAGTGCTCACTCCACATCGCAGAAAAGATGCCGATCTCTAGCATATTTGGCTCGCGCCCCAAAATCGTTAAAATATTTGCATACTCTTCTTTGGACAACTTATGTTTTTTCAACACCGCTTCTAAATTTTCCATGGATATTTCGCCCTATCTGATGTAATTTAAGATGGGATTATTGTACAAAAAAGGAGCTAAAAGTTAGTTGTGTCGTACGAAGTTTTCGAGCATCTCGGCACTCATAGGTTTGGCATATAAAAAGCCTTGCATGCTATCACATCCATTTTGCATTAAAAAGAGTTTTTGCTCTTCCGTCTCCACGCCCTCCGCCATCACTTCAAGCTCTAAGGTTTTTCCAAGGGCAATGATCGCTTTGGAGATCGCTTGGTCGTCCGTATCTCGCGGTAAATCTTGGACAAACGAACGGTCGATTTTGAGCTTATGCAACGGCAGTTGTTTAAGGTAGCTGAGTGACGAATACCCCGTACCGAAATCATCGATTGAGATTTTATACCCCAAATTTTCCAGTTTTTGCAATGTTTGAGAGACATGCTTGGGGTTATTCATAAAACTGCTCTCGGTGATTTCAAGCTCAATACACTTAGCCTCAATCGTACTTTCGTGACGAATCGCTTCAAGACGTTCACTAAAATCCTCTTCTTCAATCTGAATACTTGAAATATTAATCGCCACTTTACGATAAGCAAAATTGTGCGCTTGCCACACCTGCATTTGCTTCAACGTTTTTTTAATAATCAACAAGCCAAGAGGAATAATCAGCCTCGTCTCTTCCGCTCTAGCAATAAAATAAGACGGTAATAAAAACCCTTGGACGGGATGTTGCCAACGCACGAGTGCTTCAATGCCGATCATCTCGCCGCTTGTAAAATGCACTTGCGGTTGATAGTAGATGACAAATTCGTCACCGTCGATAGCACGTTTCAAATCGGTATCGAATTTGGACGTATGGAGCAGTTGCTCCGTCATCGAAGCGGCGTAAAAAAGGTAATGCGCATGTGCATTTTTTTTAGCTTCGTACATGGCGGTATCGGCATTTTTAAACAATGCCTCAAAACTTTTGCCGTGTTCTGGAGAGCAGGCTATTCCGATGCTGGCACTCAGTTTAAAACGTTCTTTACCGACGGCTATAGGCTCCTCTAAACCTTCAAGCAAGTTTTGGCATAAAACTTCTACATGTAAAGGTTCGGCACTTAAGATAACGAACTCGTCGCCGCCCACGCGCGCGATAAAATCGCACGGTTGCAGTAACAATTTCAAGCGTTCCGCCACGATCTGAATCACTTTATCGCCCGTAGTATGCCCGTACATATCGTTAATGGTTTTAAAACGATCCAAGTCCAAAAAAAGAAAACATACCCTAGACTCCGCGCTCAAACGTTTTTCAAGCTCTTGTTTCAAGTAGAAACGATTGGGAAGCTTGGTCAAAGGATCGTTCAACGCTAAAAAAAGCATCTCTTTTTGCGCATTTTTACGATCGCTAACGTCACGGTGCGTTCCCGCAAGCCGCAAAGGTGCACCCGTTTTTTCGTCGCGCTCCACCACGGCTCCTGAACCTTCGATCCAAACCCAATGTCCGTCGCGATGAAGCATACGAAACTCGATGACGTAAGGTCGGCGATGCTCTATCGTATACGCGATGGCTTTTTCCGTGACGATTTTATCTTCGGGATGAATACGCTTAGACCAATCTTCGATATTTTCATCAATATCCTCACGCCTCAACCCCAAAAAAGAGAGCCACGTATCGTTCACGACGTGTTTTTGATGCACGTAATCCCAATCCCAATAACCAAGATTGGCACCTTGAATGACATACTCTAAACGCTGCTCATGTTCGTTCAGTTTTTTTTGAATTTGTTCGATCTGAAAAATTTTTGCTTTAATTAACGCATAAAGAAACAACGACGTAATCGCGATAAAAAAGAAACCTTTGTAGGTAGAGAGCGTGGCAAAGAGCGTTACGTTATCGACGAAATATTCAACGGCATGATCGGAAAAATAGATCCACAAGGTCGCGAATACCGCATACATCAAAACAATAGGAAACGGACTGATGTAAAGACGCATCGGCAAACTCCTTTTCACGAAACTTCCGTTGGATTCTATTATACCTTATGCAAAAAGACATTTATAGAATTTTGATGAAAATTCAGATAAAATCCAATCCTCTATTTTAGATTGAAGGCGGTCGTTTGTATGTTTGGACTCGATTTTGGAGAAATTATCGTCATAGCCCTTGTTGCTGTTATCTTCCTCGGACCGGAAAAACTCCCCGAAGCCATGGTGAAAGTAGCCAAATTTTTTAAATCCGTCAAAAACAGCGTCAACGACGTCAAAAGCACTTTTGAACAAGAGATGAAGATTCAAGAGCTCAAAGACGAAGCACTCACGTACAAAAAAAAGCTAGACGAAATGGCAACCAGTGCTCGCAAAACAATTACGTTTGACGAACTCGAAGAGATTAAAAAAAGTACGCAAAACGTTAGCGATTCTTTCAAAGAATTAGAAAACAGCGTGAAAAACGACATCGTCGCCGAAACGCCTCAAACGGAAACCGCACCTTCACCTGCGCTCACTACCGCCACCCAAACCAACAAAGAGGAAAAAGCCTAATGTTCGAGGAGTTAAGACCGCATATTGCCGAATTACGCAAACGTCTTACGATTTCTTTAGTGGTCGTTATCGCGATGTTTCTGATCTGTTTTTCATTTTGGCAACCCATCTTAAGCTGGATGATCGCCCCCTTAAAAGCCGTTCTTCCCGAGGGAAGCAACGTGATCTTTACCGGCGTGCAAGAACCCTTTTTTACCGCAATGAAAGTTGCCTTTTTTGCCGGCTTTATCGGCGCGCTCCCGATTATTTTTTGGCAGTTTTGGCTTTTTGTCGCACCCGGACTTTACGATAACGAAAAACGTTTGGTCATTCCTTTCGTCACCGCGGCGACGGGTATGTTTTTAATGGGAGCGGCTTTTTGTTACTATGTCGTCGTACCCTTGGCATTCGCGTTTTTGGTTGCCTTCGGTAGCACCCTTTTTACCGCCCTTCCCAGCATCGGCGAATACGTCGGCTTTTTTAGCAAAATCCTTTTTGGATTCGGGCTCTCGTTTGAAATGCCCGTCGTGATTTTCTTTTTTGCCAAATTAGGTTTGGTAACCGACCAAACACTTAAAGAGTTTTTTCGATACGCAATCGTCATCATTTTTACGATAGCGGCGATCTTAACGCCGCCCGATGTTTTATCGCAACTTCTCATGGCGGCACCGCTCACGCTTTTATACGGTATTTCCATTTGGATCGCCAAAATCGTCAATCCTTATGTTCCGCCCGAAGAGGACGAAACACAAACCGATGACGACGATGAAGCACAAAAGGATTAATCCATCGATCCGCTCTTAAAATCGACGTACGACTACGCACTGCCCGAAGAACTGATTGCTACGCATCCCGTCGAACCGCGCGATGCCGCAAGATTGTTGGTCTTCGAGCGTGCCGGTCAAACGATCACGCATACAACGTTTGATCGTTTATTTGAATTTCTTCCCAGCGACACCGCGGTCGTTTTGAACGATACGAAAGTTATCAAAGCACGCGTTTTCGGGAAAAAAGAGAGCGGCGGTGCCGTCGAAATCCTTTTAAACGCACCGCTACAAGACAACCTTTATAGCGTCTATATTAAAGGGCGCGTCAAGGTCGGAAGTTTGCTTTTTTTCAACGAAAACCTGCACGCGGAAGTGGTTGAACTCAAAGAAGAAGGTCTACGCGTCGTTGCCTTTTTTCATGAAGAAAAAGCCGTCGATACGCAGGAGCTTTTCGCGATTTTAGAGCGTATCGGACATATTCCTTTACCTCCGTACATCAAACGAAGCGACACGCACGAGGACCGCATCGATTATCAAAGCGTTTTTGCCAAAGAAAAAGGTGCCGTTGCCGCGCCGACCGCGTCGTTGCATTTTTCCGACACGATGTTCGAGAGACTCAAACAACGCTATGAAACGCATTTTTTAACCTTACATGTAGGAGCGGGAACCTTTAAGCCCGTCGAAGCGGAGTATATTCAAGACCACGTGATGCATTCAGAAATTTATGCTATTCCGGAAGCGACATGTTGCCTCATCGACTCGCCTAAGCCGCTTTTAGCCGTCGGTACGACCGTCACGCGAACGATCGAGTATTATGCAAGAACGCATCATCAACAAGGCGCATGCAATCTCTTTTTGCATCCTAAAAACCCGCCGATTCGGGTTAATTATCTTTTAACTAATTTTCACCTACCTCAATCCACGCTCATCATGCTGGTCGCTTCGTTTATCGGTATCGAAGAGACACTCAAACTCTACGCCATTGCCGTGAAAGAAAAATACCGCTTTTTCTCTTACGGCGATGCGATGTTGATCGTGTAATATACGAAATGTAAAGGGATAAAAAAAGAGGATTACGCTTTCATATCCAACAAACTGCCGATCATCTCGTCTTCGGTTTGAATCGGTTTGGTGTTGGCTTCAAAGCCCGCTTCGAGTGCAATTTGATCGGTAAACTCGGTCGTAAGATCGGTTCCGTTATCAGTTTTGCTACTGTTTGCTACGACGCTGTTTGATTCTTCGCTCAAAGTCGTTTGTGTGGCTTGATAGGTTTGCGTATTAACGTTGGCGACGTTATTCGCACTGTTGTTCATCCATGTCGACATCGCATTCATAGCGTTGGCATTGACTTGCATACGCACTCCTTTTACTATGGTATTTCATTTAAAACTATACTCTTTCGGGCTTGAAAAGAAACTAAAAAAATTACGGACGAATAGCTTTAAGCGTTTGGTTTAATCTCTCAATCAATGCCGGATCGGTATCTTTGTGAAATGCGAAATAGAGGTCGTTTTCGCGCAATAACGTCACGATTTCATAGGCGTCTAACGAGCAGCCGGCCGCTTGTAAGGTATAGAACATCGCATCGACGCTAAACGCGACCGCGTCCAACCGGTCTTCTCGTAATTTGCGCAGTTGCGAATCGATGTTGCTAAAGCGGTCGAAATCTTCCAACGTAAATCCCTCTTTGAGCAAAAGCTGTTCGGCTCCGCTATCGTGAACCGTACCGATTTTACCTAAATTGTGCCCGCGCAAAGCTTGAAGATTGACATGTCGTTCTTTTTTGGCAATAACGCCGATACGTAATTTTCCGATAGGCCCGACCCATGCAAACAACGCTTCGCGTTCTTGCGTACGGGCGGCACTGAACAAAACCGTACGGGCGTGCTCAAGCACTTCGTGATAACCGCGCGACCACGGAACGACGTTGATCTGTCCGTCGGTAATCGTTTGCCCCGTTTTACGAAAGAGTTCTTGGAGCAGCCAAACGGACGAACCTTCGGCATTTCCTGCGGCATTTTTATAATTAAACGGCGGATTGTACTCGGTGTAAACGCGAAAAGTCTCGGCATTGAGGGTTAAAAATAGCGTGCATAAAAGGACTATCCAACGCCTCATAACGCTATTTTTCCCGTTTGAAGTGCTTTCCACGTATAGATGAACATGTCAAAATTTTCGAGCAAAAGCGTTGCGATTTTAGGATCGAACTGTGTCCCGCTTGCCATTTCAAAATACTCTTTGACGGCTTTTTCTTCCCACGGCTCTTTGTAAACGCGTTTATCTAACAAGGAATCAAATACGTCCGCAACGGCGCAAATACGCCCGACTAAAGAAATTTCTTCGCCCTTTTTGCCGTAAGGATACCCCTCACCGTCCCATCGCTCGTGGTGTTCTAAAGCGATGAGTGCCGCTAAGCGCATCATCTCAAATTCCGAATCCGCAAGCATCTCGTAACCCAACATCGAGTGGGTTTTCATCACAACCCATTCGTCCTCGTCCAATTTAGAGGGCTTGTTTAAAATTTCGTCGCTAATGCCGACCTTGCCGATATCGTGCAACACCGCCGCCATTTTAATTTTTTCACATTCGGCTTCGTCTTTACCCAAAAACTTGCAAAAAAGATAACAAAACTCGGCAACCCGCCTTAAATGCTGTCCCGTCTCTTTTGACTTTAATTCGGCGATAGACGCCGAAATATAGGTAATTTCATGGTTCAGTTTTTGAATCTCTTTGGTTTGCTCGTCGACTTGCTGTTGTAAGGAAGACTGTAACCGGTAAAGGTCGACATGGGTTTTAACCCGTGCTCTTAAAATTGCGGTATTGAACGGTTTGGATATATAATCCACCGCACCGACGTTAAAACCGATCTCTTCATACTCCAACCCTTCATTGGCGGTTAAAAAAATCACGGGAATAGCACGGGTTTTTTGCATTTGCTTCAAGCGTCGGCACACTTCGTATCCGGTCATGAGAGGCATATTGATGTCGAGTAAGATCAAATCGGGTTCGATAGACTCCGCCAACGCCAAGCCTTTTTTTCCCTCTTTGGCGGCATAAACTTCATAATCGCTCAAAAGCGACGTCAACATTTCGATATATTCGGGCGTATCTTCGATTACCAATACTTTAGCCATGTTCTTTCTCCTGACGAAGCTCTTGCAAATACGCTAATGCCGCATCAAAATCAAATTGTTTGCAGGCTAAAGAGAGTTTCGTAAACCGTTCATCTTCTTTTAAGTCCGCATCGAGCGTTAGCGTTTCAAGAATCGCATGCACTTTAGAAACGTTGGATTGCTCCAATGCTTCGTGCAACGCTTGTAAGTGTTGTTTTTGTTCTAAAATCCCTGCCTCATTTTCGATCGACGAAGGGTTGCGTAACGCCGTATTGTTGACAAACTTTTCATACTCTTTGTTTACGAAGGGTGCGGCGTTACGGTGCGCTACAATAATACTATCAAAGCAGGAAGGCTCGATCGGTCGGTCGGTTTTCACTAACGTTTCGGCTTCCAAAAGTGCATGTTCTAAGGCAAAGAGTCCCAGCGATCCGCACAATCCTTTTTGCGTATGCAAGTAGTCGACGAGCATCGCACGATCGTTGCCGTAAGAGAGCGAAGCTATTTTTTGCGGCATATGCGTAAACGTTTCGTAAAAGCGACTCAAAATTTTGCGCCATAACGTCTCGTTGCCGCCAAGCCGCGCAATCGCCTCTTTGGGGTCGAAGACGTGTTCGTGTTTGGCTTTGCTCGCCGTTTGGTGTTTGGGCGAAACCGTACTACTGACATGTAAGGTTTCCAAAAGCGTACCGTAAAAGTCTTCGACTTCAAACGGTTTACCGATATGCGCGTCCATACCCACCTTTAAACATTTTTCGATATCTTGAACCATCACGTTTGCCGTCATCGCCACGATCGGCGTTAAAATATCGAGCTCTTTTCGGATCATACGCGTTGCTTCAAACCCGTCCATAATAGGCATTTGGACGTCCATTAAAATAAGATCGTAAGAGGTTGAGCACTCTTGGAGTTTTTCAACCGCCTCGAGTCCGTTACGTGCGGTGTCGACTTGAGCGTGTGTCTCTTTTAAAAGATAGACGGCAACGTCCAAATTGATCTCATTGTCTTCAACGACTAAAATACGTTTTTTGGAAAGATCGATTTTGGAAGGATCAAAAAGCGGCGTTTTCGTATGCATCGTACAAAGCGATACCAGTTCGTCGTACAGCATCGATGCATTAATCGGTTTTTTCAAAAGGACGTTAATCCCCGAAGCCTTGACGTTTGCTTGAAACGCCGCATCGTCGTTCACCGAAAACATAATCGTCGGAGGCAACGTAACGGACGTTTCTTTGAGCAAAGAAGCATAAAGCGCAAGTCCGTTTTTACCGCGAGAGAGTTCGTGATCGATCACTAAAACGTCGTAAGGACTTTGCGCACGTTGCAGTGCTTCAACGATAGCGTCTTTACTTTTCATCACGCTCATAAAAAAGCCGAAAGATCGCACGAGCTCGTTAAAATAATCTGCCGTTTTCTTATAATCCTCAATCAACACAATGTGAAGCGGAGAAGAGCGTTCGTTGGAACTATCCGAATGTAGATCGATCCCTTTTGCAACCCCCAGAGGGATCGTGAACGAAAAGAGGCTTCCCCTTCCCTCTTCGCTCGTAAAAGAGATTTCCGCATGCATCATCTGAGCCAGTTGCGCACAAATGTAAAGTCCCAAGCCCGTTCCGCCGTGTTTGCGCGTTACCGAAGCATCGACTTGCGAGAAGGCTTGAAACAAAAGGTTTTGTTTCTCTTTGGCAATACCGATACCGCTATCTTTGACGCTAAAACACAAAGAAGATCGCTCTTCTGCAAGTACGTTTTCGCAAACACTTAAAAACACGCCGCCTTCGGACGTAAATTTGATCGCGTTGCTTAAAAAGTTATTGACGATTTGCATAATCTTATGCGGATCGCCTCTAAAAAAACGATTGGTCTCGATAAAATCGCATTGAAAGTCGATGTTTTTCTCTTTGGCGAGCACCGAAAAGATAGAGCAACTCTTTTTAAGCTCTTTATGCAAATCAAACGCGACGACTTCGACGTCCATTTTTCCCGCTTCGATTTTCGAAAAATCTAAAATATCGTTAATAATACGAAGCAGTAATGAAGAGGCCTCTTTGATCTTTGAAACGTAGTTTTGCTGTACGGGGCTCATCGCCGTTTTACCGAGCAGATGCGACATTCCCATGACCGCGTTCATCGGCGTTCGGATTTCGTGGCTCATATTGGCTAAAAATTCCGATTTATAACGACTGGCGTCTTCTAATTCTTGCGTGCGTTGCTTGACCTTCTCGTCCAAACGTTCGTTCTCTTTTTGAAGTACTTTAAAAAGATGTTGAAGCTTGATGCGCGTTTGATCGAGCGAATGTCCTAACAAACCGATTTCGTCGTTTTCCTCCCACTCAAAGGGCTCGTCTAACTTTTGTGCCGCCAAAAGATGCGAATGCGCGACCAACCGCTTGATCGGTTTTAAGACCTTGTAGTAGTAAATCAGCGAAATCACGCTCACGAGAAAAAGAATCTGAAGCAAAATCATAGAGCCGAACAACCGCATATCTTTAACGATCGACTCGATCAGATCGATGCGTTTAAAACCCATCTCCAAAGTTCCGATCGCGACGTCGTCTTTTTGCAACACTTTGCGTAAAACAAGCGTATCGTCAGGGTTTTGTTGAGGCGACTCCCACATTAAAAACAGTTTTTCGTCGTTATCGCGGACTCGAACAAATTGAATATTTTGATCCAAAAGAAGCTGATCGAGCATCGTTTGACCGAGTTCGGGATAGTAGTTCCAAAGTGACTCGGCGAAAATCGCCGAGGAGAAGTCGAATTTTTTCGTGTTAAGCGTATTTTGGTCTTCTTGCTTGGACGGAAACGTACTGTTCACGTAAATCAAGGTCGCAACCGGTATCGGAACGATGAGCGCAATCACGATCATCACGATCAAAGATTGGAGTAAAGAGACTTTGTGTAAAAACGTTTTCATAAGACGCCCATTTTATTCAATGAAAAATTCACTCTAAGATTTTAACTATTGTACCCTCTTTTTACTAAACTTCGAGCAAAATCGACATAAAGCCACCTAAATATAAATCGTTTCGCCGGGTTTCACGATATGAATTTTTGCCTGCGTACGTTCGTGAAGATAGGCTTTGAAAAGCTCCATTTTGTCGATTTCGCCGTGAATTAAATAGATCGTATGCAAGCCCTCCATCGGAGCGATCCACGCCGACATGTCGGCACGATCCGCATGGGCGGAAAAACCGTTGATCGTATGAATTTTAGCTCGCACCTTAATATCTTCGCCGTAAATACGCACGAACGGTTCGTGATCGATAATCTCTCTGCCCAGCGTTCCTTGGACTTGAAAACCGACGAAGATCACGGCATTTTTCGGATTCCAAATACGCTGTTTAAGATGGTGCAACACGCGTCCGCCCGTACACATACCGCTTCCGGCAATAATAATCGCACGTTTTTGCACGTCGTTAATCTCGATAGAATCTTTTTTCTTCGGCGTTAAAGCAAGTTCGGGAAACGAAAACGGATCGTCGCCGAGACTGACATGTAAGCCTACGGGCTGATTGAGCTGTGCGGGATATTTGCGGTAAATTTTCGTGGCTTCAATCGCCAAAGGGCTGTCCAAGAAGACGCGGCAATTGCGCAAAGAACCCTCTTGATGCATCTGATGCAAAAGCCATAAAATCTCTTGGGTGCGTTCAAGCGCAAACGAAGGAATGACGACGCATCCGCCATCATCTAAAGTTTGCGTGATCGCCTCTTTAAATTCGCGAATGCTCTCTTCCAAGGAGCGGTGTTCGCGATCGCCGTAGGTTGATTCGAGGTAAAGGGTTTGCGCATGCGACGCCGGCGTAAGTGCATTGAGTAAAAGCCTGTTTTTACTGCCCAAATCGCCTGAAAAAATAACGCTTTTGCGCACATCTTCTTCGTATTCGACATTCACGTAAGCACTCCCCATAATGTGCCCCGCATTGTGCAACGTGATCTTCAAAAACGGCGCAAGTGCTATCGTCTGTTCGTACGCGACTCGACGCATTTTGCGCGCAAAAACCATTTCGACATGTTCTTTAGTGTAAAGCGGCTCTTGTACGCTGTTTTCTTCGCCTCTGCGCAACGCTTTTTTAAGTTGGGTTTGGTACTCTTCTTCCAAAAGCGCGGCACTGTCGAGCAACATAATATACGCAATATCCAAGGTTGCTTCCGTGGCAATGATCTCGCCGCGAAATCCCTCTTTGACCAATTTGGGAACGCGCCCGATATGGTCGTTATGCGCATGGGTCAAGATCAGATAATCGATACTCGCGGCATCAAACCCCAAAGGGGCATAATTATCCCTCCATTGCGATCCTTGGATCATACCGCAATCAATTAAAATCCGTACCGAACTTACTTCCAATAAATGACACGAACCCGTGACCGTCGAGGCCGCACCGTAACTCGTCACTTTTGCCATCGCTTATCCTTTGAATACGATTTTTGCCAAGCGCTAAAGACGACGCACACACCGGATTATCTCAAAAATCCGCGCGCCTTTGGTGCCTTTATCTCTTGCAAAATACGTTTGCAAGAGGGTTAATGTATAAACTTATCAATAATTTCTTGATACTTTTTCTCGATCACATGTCGCTTCTTTTTAAGCGTATTGGTCAACTCTTCTCCCACGGTAAATTCTTTGTCCAGAAAGTGGATATTTTGCAGCGTTTCAAAAGGTTTAAATCCTTTGGTATGGTGTAAAAGTTCGTTCATTTCGCCTTTCAGTTTCGCGACGATTTGCTTGTCCTCCATCACCTGCTCGATCGTTTGAACCGCTTTATCGAAATGCTCCGCCACATAGACTTTGAGTTTTTCAAAATCGGGTACGATCAGCGCACCCAAACCTTTTTTGGCATGTCCGACCAAAATTGCGTCGGTAATGAAGGGCAACATCGAAAGCGTCGACTCGATACGGCTCGGATCGACGTTTTCGCCATTGGCAAGTACGATAATCTCCTTGGAACGTCCCGTAATGACGAGTTCGTTTTTTAGCGTCAGTTTTCCCAAATCACCCGTTTTGAAGAAGCCCTCTTCGCTAAAACTTTTGGCGTTTTCTTCGGGGTTTTTATAATAACCGCTCATGACCTGCTCGCCTTTGACCCATATTTCGCCGACTTCACCCGCACCTAAATATACCCCGTCTTTAGAGACAATGCGAATTTGCGTTCGAGGTACGACAGGACCTAGCGTCGAAAAAGTGTCGCACAAGACCGAACGTCCCGCAATCGTCGGCGCGCATTCGCTCATACCGTAGGCGTTAACGATACGAATGCCGATCGCATCGATCCATTCATCGAGAAAATCAGGCAAAGTACCGCCGCCGCTCACGGCAAGGCGTAGTCTTCCGCCGAATTTTTCTTGCACCAAAGAGAGCTTTTTTTTGGCAAAGCGATTGGGGAGTGCTAGCAAAAGACGTTGGAAAAAAGCAGGTATTTTCGTACGACATGTCAACCAAAAAGAAGGCTTTTTAAAACAGGGCAATTGATCTTTGAGAATGCGATCCGCACGATTGTACGCCGCCGAAATCGCAACGAGTTTTTTAAAAATGTTTGCTTTTTTGGGGTCTTTTTTCTCTAAGGCCGTATTGATTTTCGTATACATCGACTCCCAAAGCCTCGGAACCGTCGCGACGATCGTCGGTTTATAGCGTTCCAAATCCGCCGCAAACGTCTTTAGCGTCGAGTAAACGATGCAACACCCGTGCGACATCGCAACGTACTCGGCGGCACGCTCGAAAATATGCCACGAAGGTAAGATCGAAACCCATACGTCTTCGCTTTGCAACGCAATGAGCGGAGGAAGTTCGCGAACGTTGTACATCACGTTTTGGTGGCTCAATACGACGCCTTTGGGCGTACCGGTCGTACCGGACGTATAAATCAGCGTCAAGGTATCCGTCTCGCTCAAACGCTCTTTTTGCCTCTTAAACGCTTCGACATCGTCTTGATAAACGGTTTTATCTTTTAAAAGGTCATTGTAGGAATAAAGATGGTTAAGAAGCGAATGCACTTTGGGCGCTTCGACGATAAAAATCGCTTTGAGTTCTTGATTTTTGAGCATAGCTTCGTGTTGAGTATACGTTTTTTCGTTTTCGACGATCAAAAAATCGGCTTCGGAGTGCGAAAGGATAAACGCCAACTCCTGCGTAGGCGTGTCGCACCCTCTGGGAATACTGATCGCACCGAGCGAAAGCAACGCCATATCGGTTACGATCCACTCGTAACGATTGTCGCAAAGCAACATAACTTTAGAATTTTTGTCGATTTTTTTGGCTTTAAAAGCCCGAGAGAGCACTAAAACGTCGTCAAAGAGTTTAGCGTACGTGACTTCAAACTCCTGATCGGCAACGTTGTAAATAAAGGCTTTGTGATCTTTATAGCGTTCACAGACGCTCAGGAAAAGGTGAAAAAGCGTATTGTCCGCGCGATGCAAGCATAATCCTTAAATGAAAAAATTACTTTGATTGTAATCTATCTTTGTAAAAGGGAAGCTTATCTTTGGCGAAAGGATTTCAAAACCGATACGATAATAGCGATTTGGAGCACTAAAAGCAAAACATGCAATGCGTAAACTTGTTCTATTTTCTGCGTCGTACCGCACCATTCGAGGGCTTTGTAAAAAAGATAGGCAACGATCATACCGATCAGGTAGCCTTTTTGTTTCATAACGTCGGCAAGAGAGAGCAATGAGGTACGCTTTAACGCCAAGGTTTCGATACGGATGAGATACCCGCCGAAGACGAAAATCGTTTGGTACGAAAGGTAGATAAATAAAGCGTTGAGATAACTCATCTTAAACGCCAAAAACGCCAAAACACTCCCCAGCGTTACGACTTCGACGAGCAGCGAAATACGGTAAAACACGAGAAGATTCATCATCTTCTCGTAAAATTTCGCTACAACCAGCAACCCGATCGCCAAAGCGATACCGCCCAAAGAAAACACCGAAGGCTCAAGCGGCGTATACAGCACAAAAACACTCCCGACCGTTACGCCGAAAAAGAGGGAATTTAAAAGCTTGTACCAAAGATACGGTCGTAACGCCAAGCGCATTAAAATCTCGCCTCCACGCCTGCGTAGTAGCTTCGTCCTGCGGTTGCATAGCCATCGACCGTTTGGTAGTAACGATCGAGTAAGTTGTTGGCTTTCACATATACATTCCATGTTTTATCCACTTGGTAGCTCACTTTGGTATTGGCAACAAAATAGTTTCCGGTATCAACAGGTGATTGAGCATAACTATTGGGGTCAATTGAGACATCAGCGCGTGAGCCGATATAAGTACCATTCATATTGATCTTAAGCTTACTCGTTGGCATGTAGGTTGCATAAAGGGTACTTTGATAACGCGGTCGTTTCTTGAGTCTTTCACCATCGGCATCTTTGGCATCCACATAGGTATAATTAGCCCCCATTAACAGAGACTGAAACAACTGTTGTTCATACGAGAGCTCAATTCCTTTCATCACGGATGTTCCATCAAGATTAACGTATTGGTATTTCCATGAAGAGTTAAGCTGCGCATCAATCATATCTTCGATTTCATTTCTAAAAATGTTGACATTGAATCCGGCATAGTACATACCCACATTAAAACTTTTAATATTTTCAGGTTTTAGATCAAAATTGCTGACACCCCAACTTGACCATGGATAGATCATTTCAAACATAGAGGGAGCTTTATACGCCGTTCCATAATTGGTATAGATATTAAACTGATCGCTAAAAAGGTATTTGGCACCGATTTTACCCGTGACTTTGTCTTCAAAAGCACTAAAGCTATCGTAACGTAAAGCTTCGGTTAAAATGAGATTTCCAAATCGGTTGGTGTTGTTTGCATAAAGGGCTTTGGAGTTTTCATCGCGCTCTTTTTCACTATCGCCAATTGCCGTATAAGTCAGTTCACGTTTTTCATACGACGTTCCAAGTACCAAAGAGCTATTATCATAATAGTTCCATGTATCTTTAAGCTCAATGGAAGGCACTTTGCCCTGATAATCATTCAAATCGCCCGTATAGGAAGCATCCAACTCTTTTTTATGAAAGGAGCTTTGAGACAGCGTTGTTTCAATCGCATGGTTGGTTGTAAAATATTTGTAGGTTATATAAGCCGATTGCAGATGGGCATCGGTGTGTTGTTCACTATTGGGATTGCCAAAATCATCATAATTGCTCAACGCATTCACGTCATGGTACCCTGCTTCAACGCGGTTATGTTCATCAAGCCAATAGCCTATTTTAAAGTTTAGCGTCGTATTGCGATACGCATCATCTTCGTATTGGTCTATATTTTCACCTCGTGGAGCATAGGTGGTAAAGCCATCTTCGGTAATGCGTTGGACGGAGAGTAGGACATCGAGTTTATCGGTTTTATGAGACACGGAGGTGTTCACACTTTTATGCCCGTAACTTCCCACTTCAACACCGGCACTGGCATGGGTTCCATTTTGAGGATTTTTAGTAATGATGTTAATCACACCCGCTGCCGCGTCTGCGCCCCATACACCACTTTGTGCTCCTTTAATCACCTCAATACGCTCAATATCGCCGACTAAAAGATGGCTAAAATCGGCATCGCCCAAAAGCGCACTAGGATCGTTATAACGCACACCATCGACCATTAAGAGAATGTACTGATTTGCCATACCTTGCATCGTAACAGCCGTTGATTTACCAAGTCCGCCATTGGATGTAAAACTAAGTCCTGGAATGGTATTAAGCGCTTCAACAACAGTAGAAATGCCTTTAAGAGAGAGTTCTTCGGAGGTGATAATGCTGACATTATCGGTGACATTGGTCGCACTGACCAAGGATTTAGAAGCGGTGTAGACTTCAGACTTTTGAGCTTTGATCTTTTTTGAGACGACCAAAACGGGTGCGCTTGTCTCTTCAAGCAGTTCCGTCGTCTCGGAGGAAGCTTCGGCTTTGGGCGTACTGAGTTGCTTTTCGTTATCGACGACGCTTTGTCCTTCTTGGGCAAGCGCAATCGTCGCGTTTAAAGCCAATATCGCCGCTAGGCTAAAATACTTCCCGCGGAAACCTTTGAGTTTTTTCATCTATTCTCCTTAAAAATTGAGAAGCTTATTTTATCTTAAATGGCGTTATTTTGATACTTTTTTGATGGATTGTACTTTATAATAAATACGTTACAATCTTTTACATGTAAGGTAAAAGTGCGCGGGCGTTGCGTCTTGCAAAACTCAGCGTTAGCGTATTCTTTAGAGCTTTGCTCTAAAGACGTGACAAAAGTACAAAGCACCGAAGGTGCGCGGGCGTTGCGCCGAGCAAAACTCAGCGTTAGCGTAGTCTTTGGAGCTTTGCTTCAAAGGCGTGACAAAGATAAAAGGAGCCGGTATGTTTTTTGACTCGCGTTACACGCTTCCGACACTCGCGGCTCTGGCTTTCGTGACGAGCATTTGTCTGCTTTTTTACGATTCTTTGGAACTGATCAACATTGCGTTGATTCATTTTATTCCGATTATCGTCATTGCGTTAGAGGGAAATTATGCACGTACCACGCTTATCGCTTCGATCAGCGTTTTGCTCTTTAACTACCTTTACGTCCCTCCCGTTTTTACGTTTAACGTATACGACATTATTCACGTATGGACCTTTGCGATTTTCCTCTTTTTCGGATACGTCATTACGTGGCAAGCCAAAAAAATTAAACGCAACGAGATGAAAGAGATCTTGCTCAATACGATTTCACACGATCTTAAAACGCCTCTATCTTCGATCTTAGGCTCGATTACCCTCCTCTTGGAAGATCAGAAATTAAGCCCCGAAACTCAAAAAACGTTGCTCAACGATATCAAAAACAGCTCCGACAAGATGAATCGCCTCATCAACAACCTTTTAGACAATGCCAGACTGAAAGATAAAAAACTCGAACTTAAAATGGAGTGGTGCGATCTTGAAGATTTGCTCGGCGTCGCGCTTAAAGACTTTGACGATGCGCATATCAAACGCTCGTTGCACATTTTCATCGATCCGACGCTACCGCTTTACTGGGGCGATTACAACCTTTTGGGAAGGCTTTTTGCCAACTTATTGGATAACGCTTTTAAATATTCCAACCAAAACAAACAAATTTACATCAAACTCAAACAAGAAGACGATCGCATTCGCATCCTCTTTTTCAACGAGAGCAATCCTCTCAACGAGCGTACGCTTGAGACGATTTTCGATAAATTTTACCGTGCCGAGGACAATCAAGAAATTTCAGGCAGCGGCATCGGCTTATTTATTTGCCAAAGTATCGTCCAAGCCCATCGCGGAGAGATTCGAGCGTACAACAAAGACAACGGTATCTGCTTTGAAATCACCTTGCCGATTCTCAAATACCCTACCCAATTGCATAACGAGGCGGAATAATGGCAAACGAATGCATCCTCATCGTCGAAGACGACGAAGCCATCGCAAAACTTTTGACGATTTCACTCCAAGAATACGGTTTTAAAAGCAAACACGCCCACGATCTTGCGTCTGCCAAACGCGACGTTTTAAGCCTCAATCCGCTTTTGGTCATTTTGGATTTAGGACTACCCGACGGCGACGGAAAACACCTCATCGCCAAGATACGTAAACAAAGTAAAATACCCATCATCGTGCTTTCGGCGCGTAACGACGAAAAAGAGATTATCGCGGCGTTGGATTTGGGCGCGGACGACTACGTGACGAAGCCTTTTTCCACCAGCGAACTTTTGGCGCGTATTCGCTCGACCTTGCGTCGAATCCATCCCGAACCGCCGCATGCCATTCTTACATGTAAGGAATTAACGATCGATTTTAATCAAAAACAAGTCACGCTTCAAGGCGCATTGCTGAAACTGACGCCGACCGAATACGCCCTGCTTTCCTATATGATGAAAAACGCCGACAAAGTGCTACCGCATCGCCAAATTTTAAAAGAAGTCTGGGGTGTGGGTTATCAAAACGAGATGCAATACCTTCGCACCTATATCAACTCGTTGCGCAAAAAAATCGAAAAAAATTCGACCTATCCCGAATATATTTCTACCGAATCGAGTATCGGGTACCGTTTTTCAAGCCACGGCACAAAGGAGTCCGAATGAATCAAAAGACGCTTAAAATCATTTTTTTAAGCTACCTCTTGGTCGTTTTGACCGGTGCGATCGCATTGATGCTTCCCTTTGCGCATCACGGCAAGCTCACCTTTATCGACGCCCTTTTTACAGCGACGTCCGCAACCTGCGTAACGGGACTGATCGTGAAAATAACGCCGGAAAGTTTTAGCCTCTTCGGACAAGCGATCTTGGTGCTTTTAATGCAAATCGGAGGCGTTGGGTACATGAGTATTGTTTCGCTTTTTTACCTTTTTATGCGAAAGAGCCTCAATATCCACGAAAAAAATCTTGCCAAAGAGTCGCTCAACTACGCCAACCACGATATTCCGATCTTTTTGCGTAAGGTCTTTCTCTTTACCTTTATCATCGAACTTGCAGGCACGCTCGTTTTAGCCTTACGCTTTTCGACGCACATGTCGATTCCTCAAGCCTTATGGCAAGGATTTTTTCACAGTGTCGCGGCGTTTAACAATGCCGGTTTTTCGCTTTTTAGAGACAATCTTATGGGCTATCAAACCGATGCGACGATTCTCTTGACGATCGGTGCGTTGATTATTTTAGGAGGGCTTGGCTACTTGGTCTTGGTTGAGCTTCACGCAAAACTTATGCACCAACGTTTTATGCTCTCCGCCCACACCAAAATCACGTTGGTCGGTACAGTGCTTTTGCTGCTTTCGGGAACGCTTCTTTTAGGGGCGATCGAATGGAACAATCCGAGCTTTTTCGGTCATCTTTCGCTCGAGCATCGCTTTTTAAACAGCTTTTTTCTCTCGGTCAATTTTCGAACTTCGGGCTTTAACAGTCTGGATTTATCGCAACTCAGCGATACGTCGCTTTTTTGTTCGACGATTTTTATGATGATCGGAGGCGGTGCCGGAAGTACGGCAGGCGGTATCAAAATCACCACCGTCGCCGTTTTGATTATTGCAACGTTGCACACGATCAAAATCAGCAACCAACCTCCGCATGCGTTTAAACGTACGATTTCCGCCGAAGTGATTCATCGCTCTTCCGCGATTATTTTCGTTGCTTCGTTTATCGTCATCCTTGCGACCGTTGTCTTGGTACAAACGCAACACAGCGCTTTTTTGCCGACGCTTTTTGAAGTCGTCTCCGCGTTTTGTACCGTGGGCGTATCGGTCGGAAACGGCGACGTATTGAGTCTTTCGCAAACGTTTGATCTTGTAGGAAAATCGCTTGTTATCGCACTGATGCTCATCGGACGTATGGGTATTTTTGCCGTCGGTTTTTTGATCGTCGGAAAAGAAAAAATCAAACATGTACAGTACCCTGAAGGAAGGATTATTTTATGAAAACGTATGCCGTCATCGGACTAGGAAAATTCGGTTTTCACATCGCCAAAGGTTTGGCGGAACAAGGTATGGACATTATCGCCATCGACAACGATGCGCATAAAATCCAAGATATCAGCGAATTTATCGAAGATGCCGTCGTTTTAGACAGTACCGATATTCGTGCTTTAAAAGAAGCCGGCGTCGTCGGGCTCGATACGGTCATTATCAGCATCGGTGAAAATATCGAAGCGAGTATTTTGACCCTGATGGCACTTAAAGAGCTTGAAAACAAAACGATTATCGCCAAAGCGATTACGTTGACGCACGGGGAGATTTTAGCAAGACTCGGAGCGTTTAAAGTCATCTATCCCGAGCGCGAATCTGCCAAAAAACTCGTCGAAAACCTTGTGGGAAACGTCGTCATCGACCAAATCGATTTTAGCAGTACGATCAAAATCGCCAAACTCATCGCAACCCGTTCACTCATCGGTAAAACAATCGGCGAAGTCGAAACGGAATTTGAGGGCGAAATCCATCTGATTGCCTGCAAAACACGCGATAATTGGCAATTTTCCCTCGAAAAAAGTTATAAAATTCGCGAAGGCGATATGTTATCGTTTATCGGGAAAAAAGCGTTCATCGAAAAGCTAAGAAGCTTAGCCAAACATGAAAGTGCCTAATTCTAACGGTTTTTTTATCCGATCTACGCTATAAATGACCTGCGGAAAAAAACGCATTGCCTAATTTTTCATCAAAGCCAAGGAGTGATAATGAACCTTATGCCTCTCACACCCGAAGAAGAACGCGTCATCGTTCATAAAGGCACGGAAATGCCCTATTCGGGAGCATACAACGACTTTTACGACGAAGGCGTTTACCTGTGCAAACGTTGCCTTACACCGCTATTTCGCTCACAAGACAAGTTTCATTCCGGTTGCGGTTGGCCGAGTTTCGACGATGAAATCCCTCAAGCGATCCAACGCGAAAAAGACCGTGACGGTAGGCGCACGGAAATCCTCTGTAACGCCTGTAAGGCGCACTTGGGACATGTTTTCGAGGATGAAGGATTTACGCCCAAAAACACGCGCCATTGCGTCAATTCGATCGCGCTCGTCTTCCAAGCTCCAAAGAAGTAGCATCCAGTTTATGCTATAATACTTCCATCAATTATTTCATAAAGGAATTTCGTATGACCCCAAGCGACCCGGACTCGTGTAGCTTAACGTTTTTTGTTCTAGGAGAAATCCTATGACGCTACTGATTGTGTATCTCTCCCTTGCTCTTTTCATCTCCTTTCTTTGCTCCGTCCTTGAAGCGGTACTGCTCTCAAGCACCAACTCTTATATCGAGACGCTTCCTAAAGAGACCAACGAAAACGCTATTGTTTTGCTCAAAGAGCTTAAAAACAACATCGATAAGCCTATCTCTTCGATTTTAACGTTCAATACCTTTGCCCATACGATGGGTGCGGCGGGCGTAGGAGCGCAAGCCCAAATTTTATTCGGAGAGGAGTGGCAAACGGCGGTTGCTTTTGTCGTAACGTTACTGATTTTATACGTTTCCGAAATTATCCCTAAAACCTTCGGTGCTTTGTACTGGAAGAAATTACTCATTCCTTCTGCGTATATGATCTCGTTTTTGATCACGATTACGACGCCTTTTACATGGGTTTCTTCACTTTTGACGAACTATATTTCCCGCAATAAAAAACATCAAAGCAATTATTCGCGCGACGAGATTATGGCGGTTGTCGCCATGGGCGAAAAAGAGGGATCGATTTTAAGTAAAGAGAGCGATTTGATCGAAAATCTTTTAAAACTGAAAAATATTAAAGCCAAAGACATTATGACGCCAAGAAGCGTCGTATTTGCGCTGCCTGCGACTACCACCATCGAAGATGCGATCGAAGACGATCGCATGTACATTCACTCACGCATTCCCATCTTCGGCGAAACGCTCGACGATGTCGTGGGTATCGTCTTTAACCAACGCATTTTAGAAGAGAGCGTGGAAGACCACGACTCGACGACCTTGGAGCAAATCTCGTATGAAGTGCATATGGTTTCCGAGAACTTACCCGTTCCCAACCTGATCGACCAATTCGTCAAACGTAAAACCCACCTTTTCGTGGTCTTTGATAGCTACGGACAAACCGCGGGCGTCGTCACGCTCGAAGATGCGATCGAAACACTTTTAGGCGTTGAAATCGTGGACGAAATGGACGAGGTTGAAGATATGCAGCTTTTTGCCAAAGATCGAAGTAAAAAATTTCAAGACCGTATGAAAGTCGAGCGCAAAAAGCTCGAAAAAGCCAAAGTCGGCTAAACCGAGAGGTTTTTTAAAAACCTCTTGCGTACCGCCACGTTCCCTGATGCCTCGTTAAACGATTGACGCAGGCATAGGGTTGATCGATGCGCATCATCTCTTGAATCGGAAGGTTTAAGAGCGTTGAAAGCAGCACGCGATTGACCCCCGCATGCGCAACGATAATCACGCTCGAATGAATCGCTTCGCAGGTAATTGCGTCAAAAGCTTCTTTTGCCCTCAGGGCTACGGCGTGAAAATTTTCACCGCAAGGCGGCGTAAAATATTCCAAATCTTCCCCTCTTTTCGCATACGATTCCGGATCGTGTGATCGAATCTCCGCCATCATTTTGTTTTCCCATGCCCCCATATCGATCTCGCGAAATGCTTCGACGATACGATACTCTTGCGAAATAATATGCGCCGTTTTGACGCAACGTTTGAGAGGACTGGTATAGACGGCGTCGATACGAATCGATTGAAACGCCTCACGTAAAGCATACGCCTGCTCGATACCTAAAGCATCGAGTCCAAGGTCGGTTTGTCCCAAATAACGCTTTTCGTCCCCGTTATCGATATGCCCGTGACGCAAGAGATATACCGTGTCAACCATAGGCAAAAACCTTACATGTACATTGCTCGATCTTGGCGATAATCATTTTAACGGCTTCCAAACGTTGAGCGATATGGCGTTGTGCTTCAAGATTTCCTTCGCATTTTTTCAGTGCTTTTTCAAAACGTTTTTCATACCCGCACACTTCTGTTTCACACACCAGCTTATCGGCTAAGAACAATAACTCGTTCGCACTTAAAGGTGCATGGCGATCCACCGTAATGTCCATATGCGTCGCGATCATATCGCCGATCGTTTCATAGCCCATGGCACACAGCTTTTCCGCACCGACCTTGGCATGATCTTTTTCTTGCCGTGCGATGTCGTGCAAATACGCCGCCGCTAAAAGTGCGTTTTTGTCAAACACGAGATGGCATAGTGAAATTTCGTTCAACAGTGCCAATACCGTTTTACCGACCGCTTCGCAATGTTTGATAATAGGTTCGGGAACGTCGTTTAAACGCATGATCGCCAAGCACTCCTCTTTGGTAGGAACGTTCATCGCATCGTAACGTAAAAGAGCAAAATAATCCTCTTTTTCGTCCATATCCATCAAAATCGATTGGTCGCATACGTCGACATGTAAAGCATCGTGCTCCAACGTTTCCAAGACTTTTTTCAGACCGCCCTCACCGTTACCGGAAAGAATCGTATTTTTGTATTTGGTATCGATTAACGGAGGATGACCTTTGCGACCTAAAAAGACCGGATAGACAACCCCTTTTTTTTTCACGAACGTACGCCTCGTATAAACGCTCCAGCGTTTGCGCTTTAATGAGCGGAATATCCACGGGATTCATGTAAAATGCTTCTACGGTTTCGTCCATCGCTTTTATGCCCTTTTGAATCGAGCTAAACATCCCTTGATCGAACGCCTCGTTGTAGACGATATGAACGTTATAGCCCCTAAGCGTTGCGATAATTTCTTCTTTTAAATATCCTACTACCACGTAAATATGCTCAATTCCAAACGTTTCATAGGTTTGAACGAGACGCTTGATCGCATTGGTTTTTTCAAAAGAGAGTAAGGGTTTAAAATCGTGCATTCTCGAAGAGTATCCCGCCGCGATAATTAAAGCGGCAACGGTATCTTTTGCCATGGTTACGCCCTTTTGACTAGCGTTAATTCGGCAACGATACTAATGGCGATCTCTTCGGGCGTTTGTGCATTGATGCTCACGCCGATCGGACAATGTACCGCATCGAGCTCTTGTTGCGAAAAGCCTTCGTGCAAGAGCAAATCGTACACGTAATTGCGTTTGGTCTTGCTACCGATCATACCGATGTACTTCGCATTCATGCGTAACGCTTGCTCCAACACGACTTTATCGACGCCGCGCGTTACGATAACGATGTAACTGTTCGGCGGAATGCCCACTGTTTGCGCTAAATCTTCATAGCTAGAGGAGACGACGTGAATTTCATCGGCACTCGCAAAACGCTCTTTATTGGCAAATGCTTCTCGATCGTCTAGCACGACGGTGTAAAAACCCAAACTTTTGGAAAGCAACGCGATTTGTTGGGAAACATGCCCCGCACCGATAATGTAGAGTCTCTCCGTCGCGTAAAAAGGTTCGATCATATAACGGCTTTTACCGACGTAAAGGTGAAATTTAATCCGGTAAAAGTGTTCGCGAAGTTCTTTTGCGATGCTTTGAACTTCGTTATCGTCCGCACCGAAAAGCTCGTTTTGCATGCATATCCATTTGTGCTTTCCGCCGATGCGTTTACTGCTTTGCGTAATATTCGTGATCATGATAAAATCAATGCCCGAAGCCTTAAGCTCTTGGGCTTTATGGTAGATATTGAACTGCGGAATATCCAAAGCGTCGATATGTTCCAAAAGCACGCTAACCTCTCCTCCGCACACCATGCCGGCGGCTTTTGCGTCTTCATCGGTCAATTCGATGTCTTCGATCGCACTGCGCTTACTTTGAAAAATTTCCGGAGCCAATCGTATCGCCATCGCTTCGAGCGTTCCTCCGCCTATCGTCCCTTCAATCGAGGAATCTTTGCGAATAACCATCTTCGTGCCCGCTTCTCTAGGGGCCGATCCGCTTTTGTGTAAAATGGTTGCCGTAACGATTTCGTGTTGTTCGTTTAAGCTCTCTATTATATGTTCGACAATCGTTTTCATCGCTTCGCTCCTTGTCTGCAATCGTGTATTTTTCGTTTAATCATACTTCGGGTTATTTTAGAAGATCTATCGTCTTCTTCGATTTCGATCTCAAAATCGAACTTCGATTGAAAACGTACATGTAACTCTTGTTTGAGGGCATTTTGAAAGGCCTTTGCATCCGTGTTTTTATCCAAAACCAAACGCACATGTAAGCGGTTAGGATCATAACATTCGACGCGATAATCCATGAGCGATTCGTATGCCAAAAAGATTTCGTCCAAATCTCTGAGCGTTATCTCGTGCCCTTCAACGCTTAAGGTATTTTCGATACGTCCGCGCACTTTTTCCATTCGACGCAAAAACGTACCGCACGCACAAGGCTCAACCAAAAAACGCGCCCTATCGCCCGTTTTGTAGCGAATAAGCGGCATTGCTTGGCGGTTTAAGGTTGTAAAAACGACTTCCCCGTACGTGCCGTCTTCAACGACTTTGCCCGTAATCGGATCGACGATTTCAAAATAAAGATCGTTTTCCCGTAAATGATAACCGCTCAAACAAGCGCACTCGACGCCTCCGCCATACCCCATCTCCGTCATACCGTAATGGTTAAAAACCTGACATGTACCGTTACGAGAAAGGCTTTTTACAAGCGCGTCGGCAACGTAATCCGTACTTAAAAGCACTTTTTTGATGTGCGTGTCAAACAGTTCTTTTTTCATGCGCGCAAGATACGATACTTGCATCGGAATCCCCACGATTGCGGTAATGCCGTTTTGAAAAATGCATGCCGCAGCGGCTTCGACATCGTCTAAAACGCCGTGAACGATGCACTCGATACCGCTTCGTTGAAGTGCTTTTTTCAACAAATCGCCGATACTGGCAAACGAAGGGCCCGGAAGCAAAACCATCACTTTATCGCGCTCGTCGACCAAACAACGCATGCCGTAATGAAAAAAATCGATCGTCGTTTCCAAATCTTCGTGCGTAAAAAAAAGACGCTTTTCATCGCCGGTCGTACCCGACGTATTTAAGGTCACGATGCGTTCGATCTCATGCGTAGGAACGCACAAAAAATCGTATGCGTTGTGCCTAATATCCTCAGGCGTCGTAAAAGCAATCGTTTCGAACGTTTTGAAAGAGTCGATCGCATCTAAATCGATTTCGCCCAAACGTTCGCGATAAAAACGGCTCTTACTTTGGGCGTACCGAAGCGTTGTTTGCACTTTTTCGAGCTGGTACGCACGAAGGGCTTCTTGACTCGGCCGTGCAAGATGCGTGCGTTCTTGGATCCAAGATTGAAGCGGCGTAACGTTCATGAAAGCCTCTTTACGTCGCGGTATAAAGATTCGCCTCGGGTATTGGTCAGATTGTACATACAAAAAGGAATCAACTTTCCCTCCGCGGTGGAGACGTGAATGCAACAATCCCGAATACGCTCTAAATTGACGTTCCACACGTCTTGAAACGCCATACCCGAAAGGCTAAAAGAGTTGTTTTGAATGGCACTGAGAATTTTGTCCCAATCGGAGAGCGTTTCGCTTGGCGTCTGTTTTTGATACGACCAATTTCGTGCCACGAACGCTTTAGCTTTCGCGGCTCCGACTTCGGCTTTTTCGCTCTCTTGCGAACAACATGCCGCGCGTTTCGTTACGGGTTTTAACACCCCTTCTTCGATCAGAAAATTGCCGTTAAACGAACAAAGCGCATTTTCGCATCCGGGAGGCTGTAGGCTTTCCAAAGAGATCATACCGTCGGTTTGTTCGCAAAGGGCATCCATCACTTCGGGTAGAGTGATACGATCTTCGTCTTTGGGAGGATTAGGAATCCGTCCGAAATAACTCACGGGCTGAAAATGCACGCCTCTGACGGCCGGAGAACGACCTATCGCAAAACGAACAATTTCACCGATATGGTGATCATTGATTTTCGGTACGATCGTCGGAACCAACACGACGCCGATACCGTATTTTTTGCAATTTTCGATGGCTTGGCATTTCAACTCAAAAAGCGCACGTCCTCGCAAATGTCGGTAAATCGCATCGTCGACGCCGTCAAATTGTAAAAAGACGGAGCTTAGCCCCGCCTCTTTAAGGGCTTTGACGTAAGCCTCGTCTTGCGCCAAGCGGATACCGTTGGTATTGAGTTGAATAAACGAAAAACCCGCTTCCCGCCCCATGCGAACAATCACGTCCAAATCGTTCCGTACGCTCGGCTCACCTCCCGAGAGTTGGATATTGCACGCACCGGAAACCTTGAAAATACTCTCAAACTGAAAGCGCAACTGCTCTAAGCTCGGATCTTCGTTAGGCGCGTCCAAGGCATCGGCAAAGCAAAAACGGCACTTTAAATTGCAGCGTTTCGTCACTTCGATCAGTGCCGTACATGTATGTTGTCGGTGTGCACTGCACAGCCCGCAATCAAACGGGCATCCTTTTTCGATCGGCGTGATCGGATGGTTGATAAAAGCTCGCTCTTTGGTACGTACCCACTCGTGCATCGGCGTTTTACCGCGCCACACGATCGTCTCAAACGCTCCGTGCTCCAAACAAGTTTTGAGCATGAACGCCTTATCGTCTTCTTGAACGATAAAAGCCTCCACCGAGCGTAAGCAGATAGGACATAAACTTTGCGTATGCACCAAAGGGCTTAACGTCATGGCATCGACTCCCTGTTGCCGTATTCGTAACCGTGCTCTTGTAAAATTTCGTATACTTTGACGTACGCTTTTTGGATCATTCCCGCACAAATCGGCTTGTAGCTTTGATCGAGACCGTGAAAATCCCTCTCTCCGATCAACGTCGCACATTGGCTTGAGCCAAATTCCGTCATAAACCACGCATGAAATTCGTCTAACATTGCTTTGAAATTCTCTTGGGCGCTCTCTTCTTCTTTACCCTTAGCGCCGTACAAGCCCAAAACGCCGATACCGCCGCTTAAAACACCGCACGTTTGTTGCGTATCGGCGATGCCTCGGCACAACCCTTGTGCGGCACGTATCAAATCGTCGTTTTCGACACCCTCGTCTTCAAGCGCAAGCTTATACATGATTTGCGCACAGCAAAACCCTGCCGAGGAAAGGCGAAATAATCGTAGCGATAAATCATCCATTGCTTTAGTCTCCTTTTTTCACGATCATTCTAAAATAGCCCGGTTTACATTGCGTGATACGTTGGTCAAACGAACAAGACGTTTGCGCCGTCTTGTCTTCCATCGTTTTGCTCCAAAACGTACTCATCGAGCCATGCGAAAAGATGATTTTTACCATCAACTCTTTCAATAACCCACTGCAATCTTCAACCAACATCACGTCAAAACCGGCACGTTGCAACGCCTGTTGCAACGATGCTAAATCGTGCATTCCCCGCATACACGAAGTAACGGAAAAGTTATCCATCGCCTTGAGGGCTTCGGGATTTTTTGCATACACGTCGTTTAATACAAACCATCCTCCGTGTGCCAAAACGCGATAGATTTCGTCTAAGCTGCCTTGCAAATCATGCATTAACGACAAGGTACACTCGGCAAAAACGCACGTGAACGTTTCGTCGGCAAAGGGTAGATCATGCCCAAACCCTTGAACGAACGAAGCGAAAGGATTATTTCGGCGAGCTTTTTCGAGCAGTTTTTTGGAAGGATCGATGCCGACCGCCTTGATACCGTAAGCATGATACAAATACGAAACGGTCGCGCCCATACCGCATCCTACGTCCAAAATACGATCGCGTTTGTTCAAAGCGCAAAAGCGAACCGCTTCTTCGGTAAGCGTGAAGCCTCCGGGACGTAACGTATCGCCCGTGGCTTCTTGCATGTAAGGGCTTTCGTAGACGTTCACCTACTTATCCTCCAAACCTTTTTCGACTTCAAGCATTTTCCCCATTGCCAACTCGTCGCTAATAAAAACCATTTGACATGTAGGGCATTTGAGAAGATCGACTTCAAAATTACCGTCAAGATAACGTACTTTGACTTTTTGCGACACCAACGCTTGGCGGCATTTGTCGCATACCCACTCGGTTGTTGTATCGATGTGCTCGTTCATGTTCAGCCTTCCACGACTTCCATGCGGTGCATGTACGCGTCTTTAACCGTAATATCGCGTCCCGATTCTTCATAACGAACCCAATAAGTAACGTTTTGAATCCTAAGACGCGCAAGATAATCCGAACTCTTCGGATTGAAAAATCGCTCTTGATGCGAAAGAGAGTTTGCCACCACTTTTTCCACGTCGCCGAGCAAGATAAATCGTTTCTCCATCAATGCCGTGATCTCATCTGAAATATGCAGTGCAAAATCATACGTCGGATCCATCGCACCCTCCTCTTCTTCATTCCATATCTCTTTTAAGAGTTGTCGTTTCAAACGTTTGCGGTTGTTTTGACGATCCGAAAGCGTAGGCATTTTTTGAGGCGTCTCTTGGTTGATTTCGTTGGCGTAGATAATGTCCAAAATATGATAGGCCCTCTTGTTGCCCTTGACCAACATATCTTTACACATCGCGCAATAAACCAACACGTCCGGATCACTCTCACAGATTCGATCCGCCGCAAACTCCTCGGCTTGTTCGGGATTGGCGCAAGCAACCAAACCGCCGTAACCGCAACACTTCGTCTTCTCTTTGGAGTATTCGAGTTCTTGAACGCTGTACCCTAAAGTCTTGACGATATTGCGGATACTTTCGTGAATTTTGTGATTATCTCTTGTTGCGCACGCATCGTGAATGCAAAGCTCACGCTTGCCTTTTTTAATATCCACTTCGGGCAAACCGTACGTATCGAAAATTTCCCATAACGAAACGGTTTGAATCATCGGCAAATACTTGGCAAACGTAGAAGCACAACTCGAACACGCCAAAATAAACGTCGGACGACCCTCTGCTTCCCATGTTTGGCGTATCTTTTCGACGTTGTCGTGCATCAAATCCCCTCTTCCCGCCCAATCGGCAGGTGCGCCGCAACATCCTAAAAAGAGCCCGACGTCGCTCATAGCATCTTTTTCTTTAATCACTCCGACGAGATGTTTGTAAATCGAGCCGATATAATCGGTGTGCGTCGAGCTGAGTTGACATCCGGGATAAAAAAGATAGCCCGTTTTTCCGGAGCCTTTGTACAAACCTCTCGCGTACGCCGAAAATGCAATCATCGGGTAGTAAAAAAGGTCTTTTGACGCCTCTTTGCTCGGCTGTTTACGAACCAACGAAAAATAGTCGCTTTGGCTAAATGCCATGTCTTTGAGTACAAAATCATGCGCCGAAAGCGGCATTTTGTTGCGTTTGACCATACTTTCGCGCGTCGCATGGATAATATCCGCCATACCGATGCCCACGGGACAGACGGCTTTACACAAGCCGCACTCGGTACAAGAATTAATCATCAAATTCGCTCGACGCGTGCCTAAAACGATGCGTTCGTTATGGCAAATACTGCGGATATAACTATCGGGAGTGATGGAAAATCGTTGCATATGAACGCACGCTTTAATACAAGCGTCGCATTGGCATTTAAGACAACGACTCGCCTCTGCCGTCGCTTCGTCTTGAGAATAGATCGACGCGATTAAAGGCACGCTTGCAAGCGGCGCGACCTGATCCGTCGCATAGTGCAATTTCGTCTCGAAAACGCCTTCGCGCTCCCTTGAAGCCAGCATCGAAGATTGGGTTATATAACGATCGATCGATACGGCGGCGCGCTTCCCTGAACTTGCCGATTCGATCATTAAAGCGTTTGGATTTTGAATGCCTCCGCCGATAAAGAGAGCTGAAATTTCCGATTGAAACGAGTGCGGATCGACGGTATAGGATTTGCTCCACGTGCGTGCACCTAAATAGATCGCATCGTACGTTTCCAAATAACGAGGTAAATCTTCTTCAAGCACTTCGACGCCATAATGCACCGCAATGCCTTTTTGCTCGATCATGCCGAGCTCTTCTTCAATTTCGCGCGCTTCCAAACCCTTGGAAACATACTCCCATAACCTTCCGCCTAAACGGTTCGACTTTTCAAAAAGAGCGACTTTATAGCCCTTTTTATCCAACTCGATTGCCGCGACGCATCCGCTTAATCCGCCGCCGATAACGACGATATTGCCTTTGTTCTTAGGCAAAAGTAACGGTTTTTTAGGTGCGCTATAGCCAAAAGTAACCACGCTTTTTTCAAGTTCACCGATGCGGATACTTCCGCCCGCATGACTTCTAACGCATGCTGTTTCACAGGGATGATCGCAAATCTTTCCGATAAGCCGACTAAGAGGAATTTTACTTTCCATCATTTTATAGGCACCGGAAAAATTACCTTTTTCAACTTCAGATACAAATGCGATCACGTCCATATGAACCGGACATGATGCAACGCATACGGGAGGCTCTGAATGAATACATTGATTGCTAATTTCTAATAATTGATCTAAATCCATTCTTGATCTCCTCTTTATCGCGTTAAACACAAAGCTCAACAAGGCACGGTGTGCCTTGTTGAGGAATTTAGCGGCGATAGACTATTTTTTCAAAGCCGCTAGAACTTTCTCAGGACGTGCCGGTAAGTGTGTTACCCGTGCGCCGCACGCATTGTAAATGGCGTTGATAATCGCCGCGTGAGGAGCCGCAAGAGGCATTTCACCCGCACCCGAAGCACCTAAGAAGTTGTTCGGTCGTTGATACTCGGTGTACATTAACTCAATATTGTCCGGAACGTCTTTGATTTTAGGAATACCGCATCCGGTCAAGGTCGTATGTTTTTTCAAATCGTCGAAATCTTCCGTTAACGCCAAACCGATACCTTGTACCAATCCGCCGTACATTTGTCCGTCGACGACGAGTTTGTTGATGATCGTCCCCACATCCGCCGCTAACATCATTTTTTCAACGTTCGTTTTACCCGTTGACGTGTCGACTTCGACTTCGGCAACGCACACGCCGTACATGTAACCCGCAAACGGATTGCCTTGTCCGTCGGTCGGAGGCGTATCGGTACATGGAGCCGTCCATTTACCCATGTATTTAAGTTCTCTTCCTTCGGCGACCATTTCATCATACGTTCGATACGTACCGTCCGGTTTTTTCAACGCTTCAAGTAAGTTGCGGCAGGCAACAACCGTGGCATTACCCGTCACAAGGTTAGAACGACTACCGCCGGCCGGTCCGCTGTTGGGTGTTTTCGTCATATCGTTAAGCACAAGATCGATTTGTTCCGGTCTAAGGTGCAACGGTTTGAGCGTTTCATGCGCATACGTCAACGTTCCGATATCCGCACCTTGACCGTGATCTTCCCATGAGTTACCTACCGCTACGCCCGTTTTCGTAATTTCAGCCCATGCTTCAGAAGAGTCCGGACCGTCCAAACCGCATCCGTAGATGTTCACGGAAACGCCCACACCGTATTTTTTATGAGGAGTGGCATTCGCGTTTTTCTCTTTAGCGGTTTTTTTCGCCAATTCGTAAACCGGTCTTGATTTTTCGAAAAGCTCTTCTAAACAATAAACGTCCGGTTGGCATCCCGTCGGTGTCGTATCGCCCGGTCTGTAGATATTTTTGTATCTAAATTCAAACGGATCCATACCGACTTTTTCTGCTAATTCGTCAACAAGCACTTCGGAGGGGAACATGATTTCAGGTGAACCGTATCCTCTAAAGGCTGAGCCCCAACCGTGGTTGGTACAAACGGTACGTCCGTTACCGCGAATGTTCGGGATCATATAACCCGCACCGCCGAATTGGAAACCGCGTTGCGTTAACAAATCGCCGAATTCTGAGTATGGACCGTGATCGACGCTCCAATCAGACTCTAATGCCAAGATTTTACCCTCTTTATCGGCCGCCATTTTCATCGTCGTCCAGAAAGGTGAACGTTTACCCGTATAAGTGATTTGTTGTTTCATATTGAATTCTAGATAAACCGGTCTTCCCGTCGCCATCGTCGCAACGCCGAGCAAACCTTCCATCGTCGGACTAAATTTATAACCGAACGTCGCACCCGTGTTATTTTGAACGATATAAACGTTTTCGGCTTTCATACCTACACCCTCTGCAATCATCAAAGCGTGGAAGTGAAGCGCAATACTTTTTGAATGGATGATAAGTTTACCCTCATCGTCTACGTACGCAAAACCGACATCGGGCTCAAGCGGCAAGTGCGGTTGGCGTTGCGTATAGAAGCTGTCTTCAACGACATACGGAGCTTTTTCCATGATCGGAGCAGTCTCGGAGCCTTTGCTGATATGATTGGTAAAATAGACGTTTGGAGTGCCGGGGTGAATTTCGATCGCATCGTCTGCCATCGCATCGGGAGCATTCATATAAGCCGGTAAAACCTCTAATTCAACTTTGACTTTATCGACGCCCGCATGGGCTGCTTTCTCGTTTTCTGCGAGAACGATTGCAATCGCATCGCCGTATTGGAAGATTTTGGTATCGTTCAAGATCGGTCTGTCCATACCGTCGCCTTTATTGGTCGGGAACGCCAAACCGTTAATGCGGTTTGTTCCTTTGACGTCTTTATAGGTCAAAACGGCAACGACGCCCGGAACTTTTTTCGCTTCTTCGGTATCGATGGAGAGGATATTGGCGTGAGAAACTTCGGCTTGAACGATTTTAGCATGTAAGGTATTTTCAGGAAGTTTAAGTCCTAAATCCGCACCAAAATCCCACGTACCCATAACTTTGGCAAGTGCGGAAGGACGGATAAATTCAGAACCGACCAAAGAAGCACCGTCTGGAAGTTGTTTCCAGATATCTTTGACTTGAATTTCACCGCGCATTAATTTCGCCGCATCCATAACCGCATCGACCAAAGGAATGTATCCCGTACAACGGCAAAGGTTTTTATTTTTTTGGAACCAATCACGAACTTCTTCGCGGGTAGGATTGACGTTTTGATCAAGAAGTGCTTTGGCCGAAACGATAAATCCGGGAGTACAATAACCGCATTGTGCCGCGCCGTGAACCATCCACGAAACTTGAAGCGGGTGAAGTTTATCTTTCGTACCTACGCCTTCGATCGTAATGACTTCATCGTACTCTTCCAATTTTTTCATTTTTAAAAGACACGATCTGACGACCTTACCGTTATGAATAACGCTACACGTACCGCATTCGCCGCTGTTACAACCTACTTTTGTACCGGTAAGTTTCAGTTGTTTTCGTAAGACGTCGGATAGTTTTTCTTCCATATCCGCGACCAACGTCGTTTTCACCCCGTTAATAATCAATGTTTTCTTTAACATGTTGTTTCCCCTTGTCAATAGAGTCTTTGCATTTTTCTTACATGTCAAGAAATATGCAAAAATCACATATTTGTATCCATAAGTTTTCTAAAAATCCGATCGATACGTTAATATGCTCTTTTTGCATATTAAATAGGATAGATAATTAAAAAACTCACCCACGTTAAACCCGCCATATGCATATACATTTTACAATGTACATGTGATGTAGATGACTTCTTAACCTCCCGTAAGCTATGTTTTTTCTTAATCTTGTTTATTAAGTTTTGTTACTAAAGATCATATACTATGACTGTAGCATGAATATAGCAAAAAGAGCTATTTCACCCTTATTCGGATAAAAAAATGACCGATGTGTGATATTGTGACAAGCAAAACCTTATCTTTTTCACTTTATAATGAACGTGTTTATCTTCCAAAACCATCGGGTCATTTTAAGGTAATTAGGTAACGATAAGGAGACACGGTTTGAAAACATACAATTTTTGCTATGAATCGGGCTCGCTCGATCATATCATCGATTTTACGCCTTTACGTCAGGAACAGAATATTCTCGTACAACTCTTTTGCGGGCAAGGGCAAGAAGTCCTGCAAAAGATGGTCGATCTCTTTGCCGATGCTTTGCCGCAGGCAATCTGTATCGGAACGACGACTGATGGCGAAATTTACGGAGAGCGTATTACGACGCAACAAAGCGTTATCTCGATCAGCGTTTTTGAGCAGACATTGCTAAAAACGGCGTATTCGCTCGATGACGACTCGTTTCAATGCGGTTACAAGTTGGCTTCCGATTTAATTACGCCAAACACGAAATTATTGATTCTCTTCTCCGACGGCACGCATATGAACGCCGAAGAGTTTTTAAAAGGCGTCGAGGCATACGATGCGACGATACCGATTTGCGGCGGTATGGCAGGCGATAACGGCAAGTTTGAACAAACGTTTATTGCCTCGCAAACGACCGTTTTAAGCAAAGGCGTCGTCGGCGTTTCATTGAATTCCGATCGCTTACATGTCGCGACCGATTATAAATTTGACTGGAAACCCGTCGGACTCAAACATACCATTACGAAAGTCCACAACAACCGCGTCTATAAGATAGACGATATGAAAGCCGCTTTTTTTTACGACAAATACCTCGGGGGTAAATTTTCCCGAATCGAATTTCCCCTTATTATGGAAAAAAACGGCATTATTATGGCACGCGCCGTGATTGCGAAACACGAAGACGGAAGCCTCAGCTTTAGCGGTAATTTAGAAGAAGGCGACCAAGTACGAATCGGCTTTGGAGATGCAGAATCGCTTATGAAAGACCCCATAGAAGTTTTGACGAATCTTCATACGATTAACGTCGAGACCTTTTACGTCTTTTCGTGTATGGCCCGCAGACGATTTATGCCTTTTTTAATTAAAATGGGTATCGGATCGTTTTCCAAAACGGCTCCCACATCGGGGTTTTTTACCTATTCGGAATTTTTTCACCACAACGGTCACAACAAACTGCTCAATCAAACGCTCACCGTCGTGGCTCTGAGCGAATCTTTAGAGCCCGCTTTTATCCCTATGCCCGATCAAGAAGAGACCAAAAAAAGCGCTCCTTATTCCAAGACGATCGAGTCGCTGACCCATTTGATCGAACAAAGCGCGCGCGATTACGACAAACAATCCAAGCGGCTTGAAAAACAGATGAATTACTCCAAAAACCTTCTCGCATCGCACAGGCAATTTTTGCGTTACACCGTTCACGAGATGAATACGCCCCTAAGCATCATCATGAGCAGTATCGAGCTACACGAAATGGAGTTTGGTAAAAGCGTTTATTTGGAAAATATCGAAGTTGCGGTCAAAAGCATCTTTTCGATGTACGACGATCTTAGTTACCTCATCAAACAAGATCAAATTCACTACGCCAAACGTCCGATCGATTTGGTCGATTACGTTCGTTGCCGCATCGATTTTTTTGCCCAAGTCGCCGATAAAGCCAAATCCGTTTTTTGTTTTGAAACCGATTGCGCACAAGCACTCATCTTATTTAATGATACGAAATTACAACGTATTATCGACAATAATTTGACCAATGCCATCAAATATACGTTTGAAAACGAAAAAATCACGGTCGGGGTACATGTCAAAGAAGACGGCTATCTTTTCAGCATCGCATCGCATTCGCGCAAAATCCAAAAACCCGAAAAAGTCTTTGAAGAGTATTACCGCGAAGAGCAGGCGCAAGACGGCTTTGGACTCGGACTCAATCTCGTTAAAAGAATCTGTAAGGAAGAAAATGTGAAAATCACGTTGCTCTCAGACGAGAACGTGACCTCTTTTTCATACCAATTTAAAATCGAGAACGCATGAAAATTTTACTTTTAGAAGACGATATTATCCTGAACGAATCGATCACGCAATACCTCACGACGTCCGGACACGCGATCAAAGCCGTTCGAGACGGTAACGTTTGTTTGGGTATTTTGGAGAAAGAGAAGTTCGACTTGCTCATTTTCGATATTAACGTACCCAATATTGACGGATTAACGATTTTAGAGATACTGCATGCGCAAAAAAACGTCACTCCCGTCATTTTTATCTCGACGCTTATCGATATCGAAGATATTTCCAAAGCATTTGAGTTGGGCTGTTTTGATTACCTCAAAAAACCGTTCCATCTCAAAGAGCTCAATCTTCGAATCGATCGCATCTCCAAAACCGCCAAAAAAGAGATGCATCATAAAAGGCTCTCCGCCTCTTACAGTTTCGACTACGACGCGATGACGCTCTACTTTCACGAAGAGCCACAAGTGCTCTCCAAGCGACAACTGCAAATCATCAAATTTTTAACCCACAATCGAGGATTTGTCTGTAGCTACGATATGTTCAGAGAAAACGTGTGGGAAGATTCCGATACGATCGTCGACGACGCAACGATCAGGGCGGAAATCAACCGCCTCAAAAACAACTTAAAAGAAGATTTTATCGTCAATATCCGAGGCATCGGCTATATGGTCAAAGTGCCTTCGATGTAATGGCGATCAACGCTTTTTAGCGCATCTTATTATTTTAAATACGTTTTTAAAAGCGAAGCAAGGTTATGAATCTCTTTTTCTCTATCGGCTTCGCTGACATGATTTCCCAGATGTTCTTTGATATGCCCGTCCAGTACCTCGCTCATTAACGAGTGTATCGCACCGCGTGCCGCGCTGATTTGTTGTAATATTTTAAAACACTCTTTTTCGTCTTCCAAAGCTTTTTCAAGACTGCTCAATTGACCTTTGATTTTTTTGACCCGCAAAAGCAGTTTCTCTTTATTAGCAATCGTATGAGACATTTTTGACCTTTAGAATTTTATTAGATATACTGGGGTATAGTATCTGAAAGAATTTTAAAAAGGTCTAAAATGAACACGCTAGAATCGCTCAAAAGTCTTGCACATTCACACAATTTCGATGCGTCAAATCCGATTGCCCAGAAGAACACGCTTTATGCCACGCTATTGACGTTTACGATGATGGTCTTTGAAATCGTCGGCGGCCTTTATTTTAACTCGATGGCACTTTTAGCGGACGGATGGCATATGAGTTCGCATGCCTTAGCACTCGGTATGGCATTTACGGCATATGCTATGGCAACTAAATACGCACACGATTTCCGCTTCAATTTCGGAACGTATAAAATAGAAGTGCTAGGCGGTTATACCAGTGCAATTTTACTGCTAGTCGTCGCTTTTTTTATGGCGTACCATTCGATCGAACGTCTTTTCAATCCGGTACAAATCGCTTACCAAGAAGCAATCGTTATAGCCGTTTTCGGGCTGATCGTCAATCTTATATGCGCATGGCTGCTCAAAGACGATCATCACCACGGACACGGTCACCATGAACATCATCACCGTCACGATATGAACCTTAAAGCCGCCTACCTTCACGTTCTCGCCGATGCCTTGACGTCGGTTTTGGCGATTGTCGCACTTTTAGGCGGCATGCTATGGGGTGCAAATTGGCTTGATCCGGTGATGGGAATCGTCGGTTCGGTCTTGGTTTTCATATGGGCGGTAGGGCTCATCAAACAATCGGGGAAAATACTCTTAGACGCAACGATGGACGAACCGATCGTTCAAGAAATCATCGACGTTATCAATGCTTTAGAAGAAAAAATCTCGATTAAAGATTTACATGTATGGCAAGTCGGCAAAGGCAAATACGGCTGCATTCTCACACTGTGCGCTCAAATACCCCTGAGCATCGAGCAGGTCAAACACGGACTTTCCATTCATGAAGAGTTGGTACACGTATCGATCGAACTCGCATCATAACATTTCTAAAAGTGCCGAAACACCCTATCGGCACCGCTAGAACATTACGATTTCGCAGCATTAAGCTTTTTAAGTAGCCTATTGGTGTTGTAAATGCTGATAAACAGCGTCGCGCCCAAAAGCACAAATGCCAAGCCGAGGCAAACGCTAAGGGCGAGTGGTACGCTTTGACTCATCGCTTTTGTGGGAGCGGCAGACTCACTTTTTGTGGCTGTTTTTTCAAATCCAGCTTTGGGAGCGATGCCTTTACGCGTGACTTGATGCCCAGGACCGCCATCTAAGATTACCTCATAGGGGACTTTGGGAATCGCGACAATGAGTTCACTGCTATCGGGCAGTCTTTGTTGAAATACAATCTCTTGACTTCCTAAGGCTTGCAGTTTGACTAAAGCACCCGAAGCGCCCTCGCCTGTGCTAAATTCACCTTTGACGGTAAGTGTATCATCGTCATTATCGCTTACATGTAACAACAACGTATGCGCACACATCAGCGTTGGCATCATTAATACCATCAGCCACATCATAAACTTTTTCATGCTCTCTCCTCTTTTTTAATCCAAAACGATGCTACGGCTTCAGGCTGACACGGTAGTTTTCGTGATCCCCAAAGCAGTACGATTCCCAACACTAAAAGCCAAAGATCAACCCCCAAAATAGCGCTCAAAGGGAAAAATCCTAGCGTAAACCAGTGCAACAAAACTGAGCCTATGAACAAGGCACCGCCTAAGGCCAAAAATTCTTTAGCGGCTTGGTAGGTATTAAAACGATAAAACGCCCAAAACAGTGTTGCCAGCCACGCATTGTAAAAGAGTCCTTTTTGCCACAAAAGCCGATCAGCAAGATCAAATGGCAAAAGCCATTGCAACACGAAAAGCACGCCCGTCGCAGGAATGGCGCCGACCATAATGCTTAAAGAGAATTTTGCCATCCAGTGGTAAAAAGGAATGCGCTCATCAAATTTTTTCGCCTGTTTTTCAAGCCACAACATCACACCAAAGCCAATCGCCAAAGCCGATGCAACCATCACCAATGCCACTAACGTTCGACTGATAATATCCACACCTGCTAAGAAGTGAAGAAAAAAGGTCGCTTCCGCAAAGAAAACGCTCCACGAACGATCCAATGCTTTTTGCTCAGAGATAAGCGAGCCATCGACCGCACTGAGGGTTAAACTTGGTTTGTTAAAAACACCCCCGTTTAAAAAAGGCTTATAAACATCGTACCCCTTAAGCTCGATCTGGGCATTTTTAGCGTTCCAGTTGATGAGCTTTACTTGCTGAAAGTTGATTTGAGGGTTAAGGGTCTGCGCTTTTGCGATTAAGGTCTTAATCGGTAGCATCACTGCTGTTTCACTTGAAGCAATAAGCGCCTCTTCTTTGGGAAAGAGCACGGGACCGATGATCGCGTCGATGCGGCTCTCTTTGCCGTCACTTGCCAGTTTTGCCATCGGAACGGAGCTTAGAAGGGAAAGATTCATAAAAGCACCGCTGAGCGTAATCAGTAAAAAGATGGGAAAAACCCACGTAAAAATCTTTACATGTAAACGTGAAAAAAGCGCTTGTGGCGTTTTGGGTTTGTTCTTGTAAGAGAAGATGATGATCAAAATAACGCCGGAAATAACGATGCTCATTACACCCACAGCCATAAATCCAAAGAGCAAACGCCCAAAAAAACTAAAGGCGACTCCAAACAGCTCTTTGTCAAAATCCAGCACTTTGCCGTAATGGAGTTTATTTAAAAAGCTCGCTAGTTGTGTCTGTGCTCCTTCATCTTGGAGTGTTTCACCACTGATGGGATTGAAAAAACGTGGGGCACTAAAACGGTGCGAAATGCTCAAAGCCGTCTCACCTTTCGTACCAGGAAGCGTGATAAGCAGGTTGTTTTTGGGAAAGTTGGGATCTTCTAAGACTTGATGGAGCATTTTCTCATAGTCAATCTGCGCGACATCTGTCCTCTCAATATGACGCGATGGCTTTTCCCACACTTGAAGGTAGGGTAGAAAAATGGCAAAAATGCCAAAGAAAACGCTGATGTACATGACCAGCGAAACGACCATACCAAGAGCTACATGAAGCCTTAAAAGGCGTTGTTTCCATAATTTGGATGCGTTTATCTCATTCATACAGCCATCCTAAAATGCTCACGACGATCAGCGTTGGAAGTACAAAGCGAAGCAATGCACCAAGCTTAGTAGGCGCTAACGCAATCCACAAAGCAACCGCCGCCCACATCAAGGTATTGTATAAAAGCGCGATCACGGCAAAATCGTTTTTGAAAGGCGAATCAAAAGCAACCAAAACGCACAAACTAAGATACGAAAGCACCAGACCGCCAAAGATGGCGGTGATGATGCGAAAGAACCCAATTTTTTTACCGTTGGGCTCAGGTGTGGCTAAATAGCGATAAAGATTCATTGACAAGGCTTCCCTTAAAATCGGTAATCAAACGTCACGCCAAAGGTGCGCGGTTGACCCACTTGGCGAAACGTTCCTCGGTAATTGTAAAGAACGTCTTCGTCAAATGCATTTTTAAGGTAGGTTCGAATCGTATACGCTTTCGTCTCATACCCGACATTGAAATTGACAAGCGTATAATCCCCCGCTTTATATGCTTCGGTATTGGTAACGTTGGTGTAGTATTCGCTGACGTAATTTAAGTCGCCGCCAACGAAAAAGCCAGACATAAAATGTTGTTTAAATCCTAAACTTCCCGTAAAATGCGGTGCATGGTTAAATTCATTGCCTTTTTTGGCGTAATTGTTAGTATCCGCTTCCGTTATTTTCGTACGTAAAAGACCAAAGCCACCTTGGAGTTCCAAATCAGACGTGATACGGTAAATCGACTCGGCTTCAAACCCGTAACTTTCGCCCTCGGGTATATTGATAAACCGTTGTCCGTAACCCGAACCCGCAATCCCCTGATAGCCTTTATACTCATTGTAAAAAAGGTTGGTATTCAAGGTCAGCGTTTTATCGAGCAACAAAGAACGTGTCGTGGCTTCATACGTCCATACCTCTTCTTTATCATATTCGTAATACTCATACGTATCCCATGTCAATGCGCCACCACCTGGACTGTAACCTTTACGCACGGTAAAGCCTACGTTATGTTCGGGTGTAAGCTTATAATTAACGCCGACTTTGGGTAAAAACATCGTCTCGGCAACATCGGCATTCATTGGTTTTGACATGTACGTTACGTCGCGTTCTTGTTCCTCTCTCTCCACACGTCCACCGAAAATAATGTCAAATTTATCGTTAACATGTAAGGACTCTTCCGTATAAAATGCTAACGCCGTAATATCGTCGTCACCGTTCATCTTGATTTGGTCTGTCACTAACATATCTTGTGCACGATGGTAAAAATAAAGTCCTGCCATACTCGTTAAAAGTCCGTCTTTTGGGTCATGCACCAAGCGTGTCTCCAAAGTCTCACTTTTTTCGTCGATGTCCAAATTCATGGCCGTCGGTGCTTGTTTGGTCTTCGTTTCGGTACTGTTGTAACCGGCTAAAACGTAAAGCTTAAGATCATCATTGATAGCGTACTCAACATCGGTGCTAAACGTATCGTTGGTGGAATCGTTGTAACGTACAAGATTGGAAGACGAGAGACGAAATGCATAATCAGAAATAGCGGAATTTGGCATAATCTCATTCATATACCCACCCTCGCTCATACGATGCGATGCCGAAACTTTGACGATCATGCCGTCAATTTCTTGAGGCAGCCAAAGGGCTTTTGCACGTACGTTTCCTTGCTTAACATCAGAAGGATCCCAATAATTAGCATAATTTTGGTAATTGATATAGTTATGTCCGTAAACGCCCTCGGCAGTTAAACGCAGTGCCAATACGTCATCTATAACAGGACCTGAAATCATCGCCGCAACCAGTGCTTTATCGTCTTGATTTTCGTATCCAATACGAACCGCACCCTCAGGCTCAAACGTCGGATCTTTGGTCGTCACGACGACCGCACCGCCGATGCTATTGCGACCCTGAGAGGTCGATTGAGGGCCCCTTAGAACCTCAACCTGCTCAATATCCCACGAACCGATATCCAAATAACGCTGTCCGTTCCACGCTTCGCTAATACCGTCCACGCTCGTGCTAATACGAGGACGAGAACCTGAGAGCATCGAAAAACCGCCGATTGCCGCACCGGCACCGTTAACACCGCGAATAATAGGAATATCCGAGGGATTATTAATCATATTGGGAACCTGCGACGCCACATCGTACACCGAGTGAGCCCCCGCCGTATCAACTTGCTCGGTTTGGAACACACTGACCGCCGTTGTTGTCTCTTGCAACGAACGCTCGATCTTTTCGCCCGTAACGGTGACTTCATTGAGTTGTACCGTCGCATTATTCTCTGAAAATGCAAGGGAAGGTAAGAGTAAGCATACGGCTATACTCATCTTCCACAATTTTTTCTCTACCATTCATCGTCCTTTTTGTTTTGTTTTGATGGTGGAAGTGTGCCATTTGTGAGGATGATTATCAATAAATAAAGAGTCACGAAAGGGAAAAAAAAAGATAAAAAGAGGAAAAAATGCGATTTACAAGAGTTGTTTGCGGTAAACACTCGGCGATACGCCAAAATGCTCCACGAAACGTTTGCTAAAATTGCCCGTATGTTTGTAGCCGACTTTAAACGCCGCCTCTTTCACACTGAGATTTTTTTGAAGCAAGGTCTTTGCTACTTCCAAGCGCTGCTTTTGAAGCATCTCATACACAGTCATGCCGTAATACGCTTTAAAATCCTTTTTCAAATAGCACTCATTAATCGCCGAACGATAGGCAATCTGCTTAATGGAAAGCTCTTTATCGTACTCATGTAAGATGATATGCCTCGCCTTTTCAAGGGAATGAATCGTCTTAATATCTAACGAAAAATCGGCAATCTTGTGCATCGTACTCATCATACGCTCGATCGTATAATGCGCGAGATACATAATATGTGCCTCCAAATGAAGTACGTTTAAAAGGTTTGTGTCCATTTCATGGGTCTGAAACGCTTCTAAAATTTCAAACTGCCTTCGATCAATCTCACCGCCTTCTAAAATCGCATAACCGTTTTGATTTGCTTCCGATTCCATACGTTGATGCACTTCACGGTAATTAGAGATCAAATGTCCCAATAACGCCTCTTTAATGCCAATCGTAACAGTCCTATACTCTTTACCTTTGAGCGTTTGCATCTCCACATGAAATGCATCAGAAGAAAATCCGATAAAGAAACTGTTTTTCTTAATCGCATACTTCGCACCGTTTTTAAACGCATGCGTAAATTCATCGCCGAGATTAAACACCAACACCGCCCCAGGGATATCCGAATACAACGACGTTATCGTATCTTGGTATAACGTGTATGCATACGTATACGCCGCAATGCCGTTACCAAGGTTATACCATACGAACGATCCCTTCCCTAGTTCGGGTTTAATGTTCGCCATAAAATTCTCACGCGAAAAAGGATACTGCTTCGTTTGAGCGATCTGCAAGAGATCAAAAGAGTTTACATGTAAAACCAAATTTTCGCTCACAAACCTACCTCAAAGTAAATTTATCCTAAGTTGAAAAACATTATCAAACAAAGGTATTGTAGCAAAAATTGAGGTTTTTAGGATTTACGAGGATTGTTTTGCCTTACATGTAAAGAAAATTTTGTGGGAAGTTAAAAGTTTAAGGGAGCGTTAGAAAATCTGTGTCAATCTGGTAGTATTACACATACACAAGGATTGAAAGATGGAATTTCAGATAGACACAGAGGCGCTATTACAACAAATACGAGAGGGTAAAGCCCTTGGCGGAAAAGATGGAGCATTAGCTCCTTTGATTAAACAACTCACAGAAGCAGCACTGCAAGCAGAGATCGAATCGCATCTCACTCAAGATTTAGTCAAGAACCGTAAAAATGGTACCAGTTCTAAAACAATGAAGAGTGAAGTGGGAAACTTTGAACTCGATGTCCCCA